>OLNJ01000003.1_pt1 | contig 292485 bp, 241 predicted proteins | sample 1672191 | NCBI WGS metagenome assembly OLNJ01 (sample SAMEA3136657, study PRJEB25190) | human gut metagenome | biome: human gut; feature: human-associated habitat; material: faeces | place: Austria | collected 2013
CTTGCATGTGTTAAGCACGCCGCCAGCGTTCATCCTGAGCCAGGATCAAACTCTCTGATAAAGTGTTTGAATCTTTTCACTCAAGACAACCGTTTGGCTATCTCTCGTTTTTACTGCTTTTGGTTTGTTTAAACCGTTCTTTAAATGTAAAGAAATTTTCGAGAATCGTATGTGTTTCACTGTTTAGTTATCAAGGTTTTCCGCTTGTCTGTTTCTCAGACAGCTCGTTTATTTTATCTCATCTCTTTTTGTTTGTCAAGAACTTTTTTCAAGTTTTTTCAAACTTTTTTGAATCGAGATTTCGTTGTCGTTTCGTTGACGACTTGGATACTTTATCATATCTTCTGTCTTTTGTCAACTGTGAATTTCATTTTTCTGAAATTTTTTTTAATTGTTTGCTTTTTGAAAACAATTATTTGCGACAGCTCAGTTATAATACCACTGGGAGTTATGCTTGTCAACCATAAAATTCAAATTTTTTTGGATTTTTTGGAAGTTTCACTTAAAAAGACAATTCTTCTATAGAAATCAGCTTTATGGAGCTGCGCACGTCGCATTTCCAATGCGGTAAGTGCGAGGGAAGGCGATCTCAGAGTTCCGAAGCTCGAACGCCCTCCCTCGCGCTCTCACTCCGTTGGGCACGGAAACTAGCGTTACATCTTCGATGTGTAACGTGATTGCCTTTTGTCTGTATGCTGCGGTATTGGATATGATACGCTGTGCCGATCTGGTTACTCTATTCTTCGATATGAATATGATTTGTTGTGCCAAACTGTTTCTTATATGGTACAACTTTCATTATGGAACATTTTTCCTGAACAGTTTCTATATATTACGATACGCATCATGAGATGCTGTGTCGAACTGCCTATTTTCTGTCGCCGGCCTGTGTACACAGCCGGGGAAACACACCTCCACACTACAACAGCTCCGCAAACAAACGCATAACCAACTGTCCCAATTTCAACGTTGCACTTCTTCCACTTCTATACTTCTCAGTAACCTCCCTGCACTCCAAAAAAATCCGCACAAAATCATCCCGGATCTCACCAACGATCTCGCAGTCAGCCAGAAAACACCCGTTCTCAAAATGATGATACAAACTTCGGTAATCCAGATTGATTGTACCACAAGTAGCCATCCGATCATCAGCAACACTCATTTTGGCATGGCAGAAACCCGGTGTCCATTCAAAAATCCGCACACCATTTCGCACAAGCCCATTATAAAATGACCTCGTCACACTATACACCAACTTCTTATCCGGAATCCCCGGAGTAATGATCCGAACATCCACCCCCCCCCTCTTTGCAGCCAGTGACAACGCATGCATCATCTCATCCGTAATGATCAGATACGGCGTGATAAACCAGCAGTATTTTTCTGCCTTCTCCGCCATACTGATATAAACCTCTTCACCAAGCTGTTCCTGATTCATCGGACCATCCGCATAAGGAAGCACAAATCCATTCTGTTTTGCACAAAATTCACTCTGCACCAGATATTTCTCCAAACTTTTTGCATCATATGCAGCCTCTTTACACGCATTCCACATTTCCAGAAAAGCAACCGTCAGAGACTTTACCGCATCTCCTTTCAGCCGGATTCCTGTATCCTTCCACTGTCCGTAAGGATGCGTAATACCAAAATACTCATTCGCAAGATTATAACCACCGGTAAATCCGATCTTACCATCGATTACTGTGATCTTTCTGTGATCTCGATTATTTAAAAACATATTTAATCCCGGTTTAAACGGATTAAACACACGACAGCGAATCCCGACAGCTTCCATTTTTTTCACAAAACCGGTATTGATAAATCCGATAGAACCCATATCGTCATAAAATACACGTACCTCAACACCAGCCTTTACACGCTCTTCCAATACATCCTGTATCTTATGCCACGCAATATCATCCTCAATCGCATGATACTCCATAAAAATAAAACGTTCAGCTTTCGCCAGATCCTCAAGCTGCGCTTCCAACCCTTTATACGCTTCATCAAAGTATTTGACATCTGTATTCTGATACAGCCTGTAAAACGAATTTCTTTCTATATAAGAAGCAATGGCGCCGGCCTTCGAATCACAGTCACAAAGTTTTTCAAGGCACTTCTCATTCCTTTCCATGAAAGATTCCAATTCTTCATCTATTTTTTTATAACGAAGATACATCTTTATCATTCCACTGTTAATACCCACCAGAAGATACATCGTAATTCCCATGATCGGAAAAGCCATGATCAATATGATCCATGGCATTTTCATAGAAGAAGTCTTATTCTGACCATAAATATGAAGGATCAAAATCACCGAAAATACTCTTGTTCCCACATCAATTGCCGGCGCATACGCGTTTAATTTTGTAAACACGACAACCATAAATAACACTTGCAAAATAATTGCTATCCCACAAAAACCAAGCCGTTTCACACCATTTTGGGATTTTTTTCTGCTTTCCAATGTTGATACGCTCATAAATTCCCCTCCTTTTTTGTATATAAAAAAATCCGGCATCTCCGAAAGTTCAAAGATACCGGACTTATATCAGTTAAGCTGAAAATGAGACTCGAACTCACGACCCCTTCATTACGAGTGAAGTGCTCTACCGACTGAGCTATTTCAGCTTGTGTCAAACACAACTGATATTATACCCTATTTTAAAAAAAATGCAAGTTTTTTTGAAAATTCCCATATATTTTTTATCTTTTATAGTATTCTCCAGGCGCTACCCTGATCACCAGAGAAATTACCGTCAGTATCAGATACAGCAGCATACTGCCGATATATGTACTCTGAACATCATTTCCTGTTCTGAAAATGCTTTGACAGATATCAATAAAATAAACCGACGCAAAATTGCCAAGGCTCATAGCTGCGATCAGCATCGTAGACACCAGCGTCGCCTGTCTGGCAGAAGCTGTCTTTCCGCTATACAACTGCAACAGTGCCATGACCGAATTGAACGCAGCTCCGCAAAGCCCGGCTCCGATTATGATCACCGGAACCTTCAGCACAAATACGATCAGTGCCATACCACAGGTAAAAATAAAATTCATTACCCACAGCATATGTTTTCCCAGTTTTTTTTCGATCGGACTAATCAACAGACAGATCAGCAGGCCGATCAAATTATATGTGGAATTTGAAAAACCGGCAATTACCGCGTTTCCGATTCCTTTATATGCCATATAGGTGGACATTCCGGATAACAGAGGATATAGTGCCGCAGTCATAATAAACTGCAACAGAATATAAAACCACGTTCTCCAATCGTTTTTTTCTGCTGCATCCCCTGCGTTTCCTGCAGTAACAGCCGCTGCCGCTTCCTTCTCAGGCTCCTTCAAAAACAGAAGCATCATAACAAGAGGAATCATTGCTAAAAGATCATATAAGAACGCATAATTCCATCCATAGGAAACCAGAATTCCCACCAGCGGTCCTGCCAGGATTGCTCCGCCATTTAACAGACCTGCGCCATAGCCGATAACAGCTGCCTGTTTATCTTCCGGCACAGAATCAATGATCAGCGAATTTCGCATGGCAATAAAACCTACGCCAACACCTACAAGCCCGCGAAATACCAGTACAATCGCCCAGCTTGTATGAAAAACTGCCGGTGCTGCTCCTCCAAACAAGATCAGCATTGTCCCGAAGATCGCGCAAAATCTGTAGCTTATCTTTTTTCCGGCCACAAATCCGATCCATATGGTTACCGGCATGGAAACCAGCGATGGCAATGAAGTCACCAGACGTATTGTTGACGGAGATATCTGTGGCCATGCATCGATCATCGTCTGTACCGCCGCATTCATAAAGCTTCCTGCACCGGAAAAAACAAAAACGGCAAGGATCGCTATTATATTTATCGTCTTGATCTCACTTTTTTTCACTTCACTTCTCCTTATAGAATATAGTCATATGTACCGCTGCCTGTCACTTCTTTTATCTGATCCTTCAGACAGATCTCAGCTGTTGTATTAACCGGAACAACAATATGCACCGCTGTCTGTCCATTGCACATATGCCACGAAACCGATACTTTACCATAAGGAGTTTCTTCTGACACCTCCGCAAAATCCAGTCCGCAGTCAAAATGTGGTTCAATACGCATTCGTTTATATCCCGGCTCCACAATATTCAGTCCGCCAATATGGCGGTACATCCATTCACCAATACAGCCAAACGCATAATGATTATAGCTATATGTGCTTACTGTGCCGTCTTCTCCTGTTGCTCCCCAGCTTTCCCACATCGTTATGCCGTTATGAAGCACTTCGTATAACCATCCTGGGCATCCGGTCTGATATAACAGCTTATATGCCACATCACTTCTTCCATTATCGCACAATACATCCATCAAAAAGAGAACACTCAAGAAACCAGTATCCAGTTTGTCTCCGTTTTCATGTATCATCCGGCACAGCTGTTCCACCATCTTGGGACGAATGTTATCCGATACCAGTCCCATCTTCAATGTAATCACATAGATTCCCTGCAAATTTGCTTCCATAGTACCATCTTCCCGTACATATTCAGCAATATAAGCCTCTTTGATCTTCTCATACAGAGCAGAATAATACGCAGCATCTGAATCCCTGTTCAAAATCTCCGCAACCTTTTTCATCAGCAGGGTACTATACGCAAAATATGCCGGCGCCACATAGCGCATCGTTGCATATGCGGTATTATTCATTGCCATAGCATCCGGATTTCCCAGCACCATGCTCGGCACCAGCCAGTCTCCAAAATGAAAATCTGTACTCCAGAGATATCTGTCATGTTCTTTTTGCTGATCCGTATAGGTATCGTATTCCTCCGGATGATGGTTTGCTGCACGGTCTTCTATGTAAGAAAGCCATTTTTTCATAGCTTCGTAATTCTCTTCCAGGATTCTTCTGTCACCATATGCTTCATATACAGATAACGGTACCCTAAGAACGGCATCTCCCCAGCCGCAGCTGGTATCTGCGTTCAGATTATCTCTTAAAAACGTTGCATAAGCTTTCAGATAAGGAACGATCATTGGTATTTCTCCATGTTCCATCTGTTCCGCACGTACATTCGCCATCCATCCTGTCAAAAAAGCATCTGCATTTCTCTTAAAGCAAAGCGTCGGCGCAAATGCCATGATGTCACCTGTCCATCCTGCTTTTTCTCTCTGCGGACAATCCGTAGGAATGGAAATGGTATTTGCAACCTGAGACCACCAGATATTGCTTTCCAACTGATTGATTCTTTCATCGCTAGTATGAAAATAGCCCAGGTCCTCCATCTCACTGGCAAAGGTATATACTTTAAACTGATCAACAGAGATCGATCCTGGCCATCCGGTGATCTTCACATAGCGGAATCCATGATAAGTAAATACCGGACGATAAGACTGTGTACCGGCTTTTGTCCTGTACCAGATCGTCTGTTCCTTATTTGTATTTAAAATATTATTATAGAAATTGCCTTTTTCATCCAGCACTTCTGAATGTTCCAAGACAATATTTCTTCCGGCTTCGGATGTTACTGTAAATGCCAGATGTCCTGCCACGATCTGTCCCACATCCAGTACTGTCTCTCCTTTTGGGGTTGTGATCACACTTTTGGGTGTAAAAACCTGCAGCGGGCGGACCGGAGCCATAAACTGACCTACCAGATGATCTTTTTTGTAATCTTTTTTCAGAACCGGCTGCCATCCGCTGTCATCAAAGTTTACGGTACTCCATCCTTCTATTTCCTGCTTCGCATCATATTTTTCTCCCACAAACAGATCCGAAAAAAGAATCGGTCCTGTAGCGGATACACCTTCTTCACCGGAAAAATCCGTAACTGTACCGTCCATATATTCAATTCTTCCATCCATCAACAATCCTATGGTGTCTCCGTACTGACAGCAGTCTCCTGTTGTTCCCACACGGCCGGTCCACCATCCGTCACCCAGCATGACACCAATGATATTTTCACCTGGTTTTAAAAATTTTGTAATATCATAGGTCTGGTAATACATCAGCTTATGATAAGCCGTATTTTCCGGAGCAAATTCTCTGTCATCAGGACGTACTCCGTTAATCTCCAGTCTGTACAGGCCATGAGCAGTAGCATATATTCTTGCACGTTTCATATCTTTTTTTGCATATACAGGGATTCTGATATACTGGACCGGACGAAATTCATGAAAATCCCGGCCTCCTTCTTCTACTCTTACGCCATCCCCTTCTCTTTCTTCTTCGAAACTGGATGGAGTTGGTTCCTGACACGGCTCGATCCAGCTGCTCCTAAAAGGAATATTCATACGCCCGGTTTCAAATCCGCCTGTATATTCCGCAGTTCTCTCTTTATTATCCCATACTTTAAGATATACCCTGTATGTTGTCATGGGTTTTGCCTCAAAATCATCTACCTGTACCTCGATGCTCTGATCAGTCTCCTTTTCCCCTGTATCACAGATTAGAAGCTCTTTTTCTCCGTCTAGAGCACAGATTCGCAGCTGATATGCCAGCTGTTTTACATTTTTCCCATTCCCTTTCAGTTTCCATCCGAATCTTGGTGATACACAATCAATTCCAAGCGGCTGATGGAGATGTTCCGTAGTCAGTTCTGTAATATACAATGTATTTAATGTGTACATATATCCTCCTCGTTCTTATGCAAGTTCTTCGAATACTATTTTTTCAATTTCTCTGGAAATAAATGACGCTGCGCCATCAAGGTCTCCCATACTGACCGTAAATGTTGCACTGATAACTGAATCAGAATGTACAAACATATGAGTTCCCAGTGCTCCCGACCATCCAAAAGTTCCCGGTGCCACAAAGATCTTTGATCTTTCCGGTTTGAGAAACAGCATAAATCCAAGTCCCCAAGGACACCCCGGCTGACATTCCTTATCTGTGATCTGATATGGTGTGCACATCTGTTCGATAGATTTTTCAGACAGAATACGAACGCCATTCATTTTTCCTCCATAAGCCAGCATTGTGGTAAATCGATCATAATCTTTTAAGGTAGAAAATATACCTGCCGCTCCTGAGCAGTATCCATATTCTGTAGTCACATGGTCAAACAATGCATTATGCTCCGGCTGTCTTATAAGTTTTCCGTTTTCAGAAATATAACAGGGTGCTAAATTGCTCATCTGCTCTTTACTCAGGAAATATCCTGTACTCATCATTCCCAACGGATGTAAAATATTGTTTTTAAGCCAATCATCCAGATTTTCTCCGGTAACCACCTCAATAATGCGTCCCAGAAGGTCAAAATTAACCAATGCACTGTAGGATGCACTTTCTCCCAGTTCACAGTCAAATGGCATATTCCCCCATTTTGCAGTACGCTGTTCCAATGTATCATGTATATCAAATACCTGTTCTGCATATTCATTACTTTTCTCCGTCTGGCCAAGAGAAGAACTGTGATTCAGTAAATGCCGTATTCTGACTCTTTTTTTCTCTTCCGGATACTCAGGAAAAAATTTTACCAGATTATCATTTAAAGAAAGTTTTCTTTCCTCAATCAACTTCATTATGGCAACTGCTATGATCAGCTTTGTCATCGAGGCCATGCGAAATACAGTTGTATCATCAAGCTTTCTTCCTTCTTCGATATCTGCCATTCCCAAACAGTTATGATAGATCTCCGTTCCTTTCTTTCGAACGATCAAACCACATCCCGGTATTCTCTTTTCTTCTATCAGTTGCTCAAAATATGTGTCCAGTCTTTTTTTCAGCATACAAAAAACCTCCTTTTCTTCCTTGTTTCCTTTAGGATAAACAAAAAAGTAAAGAAGGTTTATGACTTCAGAAATACATATTTCCTGACTTTTCATATTCATTTTTTTAACTTTTGTGTAGATGAAATCAGTTTTGTGGTATACAGATCCGGATTCTTCCGGTACTGACTGGGCGAAGCATGGTACCTTCTCTTAAAAGCGCGAATAAAAGATTCCGGATGGTTTTTTCCACCATCAGTGGACTGATCGTAACCAGCACCTGCCTGAAATTTGTTGATTTCTTTGGTGGTGATGCAGCTGCCTGGACAAAAACGATCATCGTTTACAGTGTACTTGGTCTTGCTGCCCATATGATCTGTATCTTCGGCACAAAGGAACGTATCAAAGATGAAAATGATACTCCTTCTTCTAAATCTGAAACCCCCAGCTTTAAAGAAAGCTTTTCTCTTCTTCTGAAAAACAGGTACTGGCTTACCACAATGCTTTCTTACACAATTTACTGGATGGGATATACGTTAATGAACAGCGGTCATATGTATTATGCGCAGTACATTATGGGCGATGCCAACTATCAGCCTACCATGGCAAATGTCATTCAGATCGTCACCCTCGCTGCCATGCTGCTGGCTTATATTCCGATGAAAATCTGGGGCAAAGGTACCAGCGTACGTATCGGAGGATTTATCGCAGTTGTATCTTTTGCACTTCAATTCATTGTTGGCGCTAACTATGTAGGTGTCCTGATCTGCTGTGCTCTTCATGGCTTTGGTTATGGACTATTTTGCGCAGTTATTGGCGGTCTGACCCCCGACAATCTGGATTACGGCGAATGGAAATACGGAAAAGATGTTACCGGTATGGGCTGTGCTGCCGTAAGCTTTGGACAAAAAGTAGGCTCCGGTCTTGCAGGAGGCATCTTTGGTATCATCCTCGGTCTCGGTAACTATGACGGAATGGCTGCCACACAGTCTGCCTCTGCGCTCCTTGCTATCAAAGTCGACTATATTCTTCTTCCGCTGATCTGCGCGATCCTCAGTTTTCTGCTTATGTGGAAATATGATCTGGATAAAAAGCTTCCGCAGATCCAGGCTGAATTAAAAGCTAAAAAAGATTCTCACTGACTTAGGAGGCAATCATGTTTACAAAAGAAACTATTCCTGCAGAAATTCCTGTTTTAAAAGACTATGCTGATTATCTTTGTTATAACTGCATCCCCGCTGACAAACCCGCTTCACAGATGTCATTGGAAGAACTCCATCAGGATCAGCCTTCATGGGATATTGCCAGCATGATCCGCGGTTTGAATCGTTTGTCCGAAATCGCCGCTGACGGCCCCTGTTTGTACAATGTGTATACACCTGATGAATCCTCTGACTGTCCGGAAAAAAAAGATGTCAAAGTCTGGTTCATGCCGACAAAAGGAACATCTCCATCAAAAAGCCCCTGGATCATCTCCTGTGCCGGCGGCGCTTATACCTGCGTCTGCTCCCTTGTGGAATCCTTTCCCACAGCTGCGCGCTTTAATGAATTAGGGTACAATGTCTTTGTACTTACTTACCGGGTCTTACAGCCTGAATTAATGCCCATGCCTCTGGATGACCTTGCTGCCGCGATTCGTTTCATTCTGCTTAACCGCAAAAAATTCCAGCTGTCTTCCGACGAATACATTATCAATGGATTCTCAGCCGGCGCTAACCTTACCTGTCTTTGGGGAACTGTCAGCAAATGCTGGGCGCATTATGGGCTGCCACGCCCCAAAGCACTGTTTCCGATCTATCCGGTTACCACTTTCAATGGTATGTATACAGAAGGTAATAATTTCTTTTTAAAAGTTATGTTCGGAGAAGATTTCGATAAAAAAACTGCTGAGACCTTCGGTTTTGCTAAAAAACCTTCTTGACAGTCGTCATATCCCGGCAGTTCTTGAGCTTGTAGAACATGGGAAACACGGATTTGGAGACGGTTCCGGTACAGACGCTGCTCATTGGATGGATCGGGCTGCCGCCTGGGAAAACACTTTATAAGATTCTTTTCATACTGCCATACAAGCAAAAAGCCGGGAAATTTCCCGGTTTTTTGCTTGTTGCTATCAATGATTCAGACAGTACTTCTGTCACTGCTTTTTTACAGAAGTCTTTTTCTTTCTGGCTGTCACTTTTCTTACTGCTTTTTTCACTGCTGATGTCTTTTCTGTGGCAGTTTCCTTTGCCTTTTCCACTGTTTTTCCTACAATTTTCTCCTCTGTACAGGTAAACACCGCTACTCCATATGCCGGAAGCTTCAGCTTCAGAGAATTTTTGCGGGCATCACATTCTTCCTGTACGGAAGCTTTCGCCCTGGCATTTATAACGCCCTGTCCGCCGTATTTTCCGTTATCACTGTTAAAAATTTCTTTATATTTTCCCGCAAAAGGCACTCCCACATGATAGCTGTCGTAGGATACCGGCGAAAAGTTACAGACCACAAGAAGCGTTTCATTCTTCTTTTCCGTTTTTCGTAAAAAAGCAACGATATTTTCGTCACTTGAGGTAAACTGTATCCACTCAAATCCATCGGAATTTCCATCCATGGAATACAATGCCGGATACGTTCTGTAAAGCTCATTCAGATCATGAAGATATTCCTTCATTTCCGTCTTTTCATCTCCGTCCGGTGCCGTCATCTTGATACCCGGATGGACTGTGAGATATGCATAGGCAGCTCGAAGCTGTGCCGCTTTCTGTTTCGATGATCCCGGAAGTTTTTTCAAAAATTCCTCTCTGCACCCTACATCTCTCTTTCCGAGGGTCAGCACATAATGCTCACTGTATGCATACATCATAGATAACGTCAGCTGATCATAATGATCTTTTCGATTCTCCGGTTCTGCCTCCAGATATGTGAGAAGATCCTTTGTCCAGCCACCACTCCATTTATAGTCAAATCCCAGATGATCATTCTCCACACTGTCTGTAAGCTGCGGCCATAAACCATCCTCCTGTGCAATCAGAAGAATCCCCGGATACTGCTTCTTCACAACAGAATTCAGATGCTTCAGAAACTCCAGTGCCTGAAGATTCTCATTGGAACTATAAAGATTAGCCGTCCACTGTCCCGCCTCTCTTCCAAAATCCAGATACAGCATCGCATCTACATCATCCAGCCGAAATCCGTCCACATGAAATTCATCCAGCCAGAAAAACGCATTGGAAATAAGAAAATCTTTGACCATAGGACTTCCATAATTATAAAGCATGGTGCCCCACATCGGATGAACCGCCATAGCCGGATCCTGTACTTCATAAAGAGGAGTTCCGTCAAATTTCTCAAGCCCTGCATCAAACCGAGGAAACTGAGCCGGTGTCCAGTCCAGGATCACACCAATCCCTGCCTGATGAAGATCCTCTACCAGTGTCCGGAAATCTGCCGCAGTCCCAAAACGGGTAGTCACAGCATAATACGCAGACGTAGAATATCCTCCTGAACTTCGGTCAAGATACTCCATCACCGGATGAAATTCTACATGCGTATAACCGGTTTCCTTCAGAAACTCCACCAGTTCACCACTGTTTTTCCACTCTGTTACATCCGTTTCATAAATGGAAACCGGAACTTCACGGCTGGCAAACCTTTCACGTTCCTTCATCCACGCTTCATCCTGCCATAAAAAATCCCCCAGCTCTGTTACAACAGAAATCACAGACGGCGCTTCCTGAGTTCCATTTCCGTAAGGATCAGACTTCCGCTGTACATCGCCGCCTTTGATCTTGATCTCATACTGGTAAGAGGCCCCTGCCTGTACACCTGGAACAAAAATCTCAAAAATTCCGGACATTGGCATCCGATGCATCGGAAGACGCCTTCCATCCCACCTGTCAAAATCACCGACCACACTGACACGGATTGCATTGGGTGCCCAGACAGCAAAATATGTTCCTTCTACCTCGCCACAGGTCCCCGGATGCGCTCCCAGCTTCTCATATGCCTTGTAATAGACACCGGCACAAAAAGCTCGTTCCTCCTCTTCCGTGATCTGGCATGGACATTCATACGCATCGTAAAAAGTCTCTTTCCTGCTTCCTCTTATCACACGGAAACGATATTCCGGAATCCTTTTCAGTGGAAGCATTACAGCATAATAACCAGCCTCATCTTCCAGGATCATCGGATAACTCTTTTCCCCTACAACAACCTCTGCAGCATCCGCTCCCGGAAAAAATCCCTGGATCAGAACGCCATCCTCTGTTACCCTTGGCTGCATCACATCACGAGGTGATGCCTCCTCCCCATAAACGATCGCCTCGATCCTGGGCCAATCCATATATTCATACGCTTTATCAGCCATAATCGTCTCCTCCATCATATTTGTTGTTTTATAGACTAAGTTTACCACCATTTTACAGAAAAATAAAGATAACAGTTCTAATCTTCGCAAAAAGCACCACAAGTAACCGGTAACAGAACAGAAAATAATTCGATTTGGTTCTTCCCAAAATCATGTGTAACGATTATAATATGAAGCAGAATATGAAACAAATAACTTATCAGGAGGAATCATCAATGGAAAACAGACAGTATGATGTAACAGCTCTCGGCGAGCTTCTGATCGACTTCACAGAAAACGGTGACAGTTCCCAAGGAAACCCTACTTTCGAGGCAAACCCGGGCGGAGCTCCCTGTAACGTTCTTGCCATGCTGAACCGTCTTGGCAAAAAAACTGCATTTATCGGAAAGGTCGGAAACGACATGTTCGGTAAGCAGCTGAAGGCTGCCGTAGAAGAATGCGGCATTGATACCAGAAATCTTGTCATGGACGATGAAATTCACACTACCCTTGCTTTTGTACATACTTACCCGGACGGAGACCGTGATTTTTCTTTCTACCGTAATCCAGGTGCAGATATGATGCTGACAAAGGATGAGGTAGATGCCGATCTGATCCGCAATTCCAGGATCTTCCATTTCGGCACGCTTTCTTCCACACATGAGGGTGTCCGTGAAGCAACCCGTTATGCTCTTGACGTGGCAAAAGAAGCCGGATGCATCATCACCTTTGACCCGAACTTACGCCCTCCACTCTGGAAAGATCTGAACGATGCCCGCAAAGAGATCGAATACGGCATGGAACGCTGTGATGTACTGAAGATTTCTGATAATGAAGTGGAATTTCTTTTTGATACAACAGATTATGATAAGGGTGCTGCCCTTATCGAAGAAAAATATCATATCCCGCTTGTGCTGATCACAATGGGAAAAGATGGAAGCCGCGCTTATTATCGCGGACGGAAGGTTGAGGCTGCTCCTTTCCTTCAGGAACACACCATCGAAACCACCGGCGCCGGTGACACCTTCTGCGCAAGCACATTGAACTATGTACTTGAACACGAGCTTGATGATCTCACAGACGAGAACCTTGCAGAACTGCTTACTTTTGCAAATGCGGCAGCTTCTCTTATCACAACAAAGAAGGGCGCGCTTCGCGTGATGCCTACAAGGGATGAAGTTCTTGACTTCATCGCATCTCGCAAGTAATTAGTTTTTATTTTTTCTTATAGTTCTTATTTATTAGCTTTGAAAAGCTGAGGAAAACCGCAGGGGGAGAAAGCACTCGGAGTTACGAAGCCCGCTTTTCTCCCCCTGCACCCCCTCTTTCCGGGCACGTACCGCGGAGGCGGCGCTTCGCGCCTATCCGCCAATTATTGAATGTTCTACATATTTTCCCTGTTATATCATATATTTTTATTAATATCTTATCGTATAAAAATTTATATCCAATACCATTACGTATATTATATTTACACATTATGTTTGTATTTGATATATTTACATTTAATATATTTGCATTTGATATATTCCCATTTGATATATTCCCATTTGATATATTCCCATTTGATATATTTACCATTCAAATTCACTTCTATAATATTCCTAAAAATCCGCAGATGTGCCCCGCACGTCGAGACCTACCAACCCCCTCCCACCCTCATTCTCGGCTCAACCTTCCACATCCAATACCGCAGCATACAGACACAAGTCAGCAAAACTCCCACCCTCCACAACCAAGCACTCAAAAAAAAGCCCGAGGGGTGTGCAGAGGGGCCGCGGCTTTGCGGCCCCTTTGCGGTTTTCCTATTTTCGCCAAAAAATACTGCGTCCGTTCGCCAACCCGAACGAAACACAGTATTTTTCAAAAGTATTTTTTTACATTTTGTTACTTCACAACACGCACCCTATACATTCCCTCAATCTCCTTGAGTTCATCTAACGCCTTAGCAGACGCCGCACTCTCAAGATCAATAAGAGTATAAGCAAACTCCCCTTTACTCTTATTGGTCATATCCGCAATATTCAATCCCTCGGATCCAAGAATCTTTGTAACCTGACTGATCATATTCGGTGTGTTGCTGTGCGCAAGAGAGATTCTTCCGACAGCCACACAGGTACCCATATCACAGTTCGGATAATTAACTGAATTTTTGATATTACCATTCTCAAGGTAATCGCGAATCTCCTTTACAGCCATCTCTGCACAGTTTTCTTCTGATTCCTCTGTAGACGCACCAAGATGCGGAGTTACCAGAATACCCTCGCGTCCTGCAACTGTCTCATTTGCAAAGTCAGTTACATACTTCTTAACCTTGCCACTCTCAACGGCCTCGATCAGCGCATCCTCATCAACAAGAAGATCTCTTGCAAAATTCAGAAGAACCACGCCATCCTTCATCTTATCGAAAGCTTCTTTGTTGATCATCTTCTTAGTGCTGTCAAGAAGCGGCACATGAATGGTGATATAATCGCACTGGCTGTAGATCTCATCCAGGCTCTTGCTGTGCTTGATGGTTCTGGACAGGTTCCATGCCGCATCAATAGAAAGATATGGGTCATAGCCATATACTTCCATGCCAAGACCGCATGCTGCGTTTGCCACCATGGCTCCAATGGCTCCAAGTCCGATGATACCAAGCTTTTTGCCGCTGATCTCGCAGCCTGCGAACTGTTTTTTCTGCTTCTCGGCAAGTTTTCCAATGTGCTCTTTATCTTTTTCCTGTGCAACCCACTCGATGCCGCCAACGATATCTCTGGATGCAAGAAGCATACCTGCAAGTACAAGCTCTTTTACACCATTTGCATTTGCTCCAGGTGTGTTGAATACAACAACACCTTTCTCTGCATACTCTTTAACCGGGATATTGTTGACACCTGCGCCTGCACGTGCAACTGCACAAACACTCTTCGGAAGCTCCATGTCGTGCATTTTTGCACTTCTTACAAGAATAGCATCACACTGATCTGCACTCTCTGTTTTTTTGTAATTGTCGCCGAAGAGTTTAAGTCCCTTCTCAGCAATAGGATTCAGGCAATGATACTGGAACATTATGCATTCTCCTCCTCGAATTTTTTCATGAATGCAACCAGAGCCTCTACGCCAGCCTTCGGCATAGCGTTATAGATGCTGGCACGCATTCCGCCAACTGTACGATGTCCTTTCAGGTTTACAAGACCTGCTGCTGTTGCCTCTTTGACAAACTTCGCATCCATCTCCTTGTCGCCTGTTACGAACGGAACATTCATAAGGGATCTGTCTTCCGGAACTACAGTTCCTTTAAACAGCTTGCTAGAATCCAGATAATCATAGAGGATTTTTGCCTTTTCCTCATTGCGCTGTTTCATCACTTCCAGACCGCCCATCTTTTTCAGCCATTTGAATACTTTTCCGCATACATAGATGCAGTAAGCATTCGGTGTGTTGTAAAGAGAGCCTGCATCTGCATGTGTCTTATATGTAAGCATGGTTGGTGTGCCCGGAAGAACGTCCTCTGTGATCAGATCCTCACGGATGATAACGATAACCATACCTGCAGGTCCGATGTTCTTCTGAACACCACCGTAAATAATACCATATTTGCTTACATCAACCGGCTCAGACAGGAAGCAGGAGGATACGTCTGCTACCAGGGTCTTGCCCTTTGTGTTTGGAAGTTTTTTGAATTTTGTGCCGTAAATGGTGTTGTTCTCACAGATATATACATAATCTGCATCCGGGCTGATCGGAAGGTCGCTGCAATCTGGAATATAACTGAAGGTTTTGTCCTCAGAAGATGCGATCTTATTGGCTTTTCCGTATTTCTGGGCTTCCTGATAAGCTTTCTTTGCCCACTGTCCTGTTACGATGTAATCAGCAACCTTGTTTTTCATAAGGTTCATCGGGATCATGGCAAACTGCTGGGATGCTCCTCCCTGAAGGAAAAGTACCTTGTAATTATCCGGAATATTCATAAGCTCACGGAGATCTTTTTCAGCGGTATCAATGATTTCCTGAAAAGCTGCGCTTCTGTGGCTCATTTCCATAACGGACATTCCGGTTCCGTTATAATCCAGCATTTCATCAGCTACTTCTTTGAGTACTTCTTCAGGAAGCACTGCCGGTCCGGCAGAAAAATTGTACACTCTACTCATGTTTCTTCATATCCTCCTCATCAAATACATCATCAAGGTTCGCACCAGCCGGTACCATCGGGAACACACTCAGATCCTGATCGATCCAGCAATCCAGAACGACAGGTCCCTCAAATGCCAGTGCCTCCTTAAGTGCAGGTTCTACGTCTTCCATTTTTGTAACACGAATGGCTTTTGCACCCAGTGCTTCTGATAATTTCACAAAATCAACAGCATCATCCAGTACTGTGGAAGAGTATCTCTTTCCATAGAAAAGCGTCTGCCACTGACGCACCATTCCAAGTACATGGTTGTTCATAACAATCTGGATCAGCTGTCTGCCACAGCGCGCTGCAGTTGCCAGTTCATTCATATTCATACGGAAGCATCCGTCACCTGCAATATTTACAACTGTTTTTTCCGGTCTGCCCATCTTGGCACCGATCGCAGCACCGAGGCCGTAGCCCATGGTTCCTAGACCACCGGAAGTAAGAAGAGTTCTTGGCTCTTTATATTTATAATACTGTGCCGCCCACATCTGATGCTGTCCAACATCTGTTGAGATAATGGCATCACCATTTGTCAGCTCATAAAGCTTCTCTATAATATATGGTCCTGTAAGCTGTGTGTGATCATAATTAAGCGGATATTTTTCTTTCAGCTCCTGGATATGTGCGATCCATTCCGGATGTTCTTTTTCCGGAACATCTTCGAGAAGTCGTTTCAGGACTTCCTTCACATCTCCGATCACGCTTGCATCTACTGTGATATTTTTGTTGATCTCCGCTGCATCTACATCGATCTGAAGAATCTTTGCATTATGGGCAAAAGTCTTCGTATTTCCTGTAACACGGTCACTGAAACGTGCTCCAAGAACAATAAGAAGATCGCATTCCGTCACACCGAGATCTGATGTTTTGGTTCCGTGCATTCCCACCATTCCGGTATAGAAAGGATCTTCTCCCGGGAATGTACCCTTGCCCATCAGTGTATCGCAGACCGGAGCCTGGATTCTGTGTGCAAGTTCACGAACTTCTTTGTCTGCACCGGAGATCACACAGCCGCCGCCAACAAAAATGAACGGTTTTTTTGCTTCTTTGATCATTTCCAGTGCCTGATCCATATCCTCCTTGCGGATATTTTTGATCTCACGGTTGACTGTTGCCGGATGGCATGGCTCATACTCATATTTCATTCCTGTGATATCCTTCGGAACATCTACAAGAACCGGGCCAGGTCTGCCGCTTTTTGCAATATAAAATGCTCTTCTCAAGGTATCTGCAAGATCCTCGATATTTTTTACGATAAAACTGTATTTTGTCACAGGCATTACGATTCCTGCGATATCAACCTCCTGGAAAGAATCTCTTCCCAGGAGTGGTCTTCCTACATTTGCTGTGATGGCTACCATCGGCACGGAATCCATATATGCAGTAGCGATTCCGGTTACCAGGTTGGTGGCTCCGGGACCGGATGTTGCCAGGCAGACGCCTACTTTTCCGGTTGCTCTTGCGTAACCGTCAGCTGCATGGGATGCTCCCTGCTCATGAGAGGTCAGTACATGTGTGATCTCATCTTTGTATTCATATAAAGCATCGTAAACATTTAAGATCGCGCCGCCCGGATATCCAAATACCGTATCAACGCCCTGTTCCTTCAGACATTCTACAATGATCTCTGCACCTGTAAGCTGCATGTCTGTTCCTCCTTATTTTGCTTTCGGTACTTCCAGGATCGCACCACGGTTTCCGGATGTTACCATGGAAGCATATCTTGCCAGATATCCGGTTGTTACCTTCGGCTCTCTTGGCTGCCATTTCTCTCTTCTTGCCTGCATCTCCTCATCGGAAACCTTGATCTCAAGCTTCAGTTCCGGAATATTGATGCTGATGATATCACCTTCCTCTACAAGGGCGATCGGACCGCCTACTGCTGCCTCCGGTGATACATGTCCAATAGCTGCTCCTCTGGATGCACCGCTGAAACGTCCGTCTGTGATCAGCGCTACAGAAGAACCAAGTCCCATTCCCACGATCGCGGAAGTCGGGTTCAGCATCTCTCTCATTCCAGGACCGCCTTTCGGTCCTTCATAACGGATGACAACAACATCACCCTCTACGATCTTTCCGCTCTTAATCGCTACGATCGCATCATCCTCGCTGTCAAATACTCTTGCAGGGCCTTCATGTACCAGCATCTCCGGTACAACTGCGGAACGTTTTACAACGCCGCCGTCCGGTGCAAGATTACCTTTCAGTACGGCAAGTCCACCGGTCTTTGTATACGGATTGTCGATCGGGCGGATAACCTCAGGATTTAAGTTTGCACAGTTCTTGATGTTCTCTCCCACTGTTTTTCCTGTTACTGTCATGCACTCTGTATGAAGAAGTCCAAGCTTGTTCAGCTCATTCATAACCGCATAAACACCGCCGGCCTCGTTCAGGTCCTCCATATAAGTCGGGCCTGCCGGTGCAAGGTGGCAGAGGTTCGGAGTCTTCTCACTGATCTCATTTGCGAAGCTGATATCAAAGTCCATTCCGATCTCATGCGCGATAGCAGGAAGATGAAGCATACTGTTTGTGGAGCATCCAAGTGCCATATCTACAGTAAGGGCATTTAAGATTGCCTCTTTTGTCATGATATCTCTTGGGCGGATGTTCCTTCTGTACATTTCCATTACCTGCATTCCTGCATGCTTTGCAAGACGGATACGTTCAGAATATACGGCCGGGATGGTACCGTTTCCTTTCAGGCCCATACCGAGAACCTCTGTCAGGCAGTTCATGCTGTTTGCAGTGTACATACCGGAACATGATCCACAGGTCGGGCATGTCTTATTCTCAAACTCTGTCAGATCTTCTGCGCTGATGGTTCCTGCTGCATAGGAGCCTACAGCCTCGAACATACTGGAAAGACTTGTCTTATGACCTTTTACATGACCTGCAAGCATCGGGCCGCCGCTTACGAATACAGTCGGAACATTGATTCTTGCTGCTGCCATCAGAAGTCCGGGTACGTTTTTATCACAGTTCGGGACCATGACAAGTGCATCAAACTGATGTGCCATTGCCATAGCCTCTGTGGAATCCGCGATCAGATCACGTGTTACAAGAGAATATTTCATTCCAACGTGTCCCATTGCGATTCCGTCACATACAGCGATCGCCGGGAATACTACCGGTGTACCGCCTGCCATTGCCACGCCAAGCTTTACGGCATTTACAATCTTGTCAAGGTTCATATGCCCCGGTACGATCTCGTTATAGGAACTTACGATTCCTACCAGTGGTTTATCCATTTCTTCTTTTGTCATTCCAAGAGCATTGAACAGGGAACGGTGTGGTGCCTGCTGTGTGCCTTTTTTTACGGTATCACTTCTCATTTATCAGGATTCTCCTTTTTTTATTCTTTACGATATGTTTCTGTATCTCTTATCTGTTCCGGTTTATTTATGCGATAGCGTCTGCAATCAGGTCTCCCATCTCTTTTGTTCCGACAGGTTTGCATCCGTCTGACATGATATCGCCTGTTCTGTATCCGTCTGTCAGGACCTTCTGTACTGCTGCTTCTACTGCATCTGCTTCTTTGTCAAGATCCAGAGAATATCTCAGCATCATAGCTGCAGAAAGGATAGTTGCGATCGGATTTGCCTTGTTCTGGCCTGCGATATCCGGCGCGGAACCGTGGCTTGGCTCATAAAGACCAAGTTTTGTCTCATTTAAGCTTGCGGAAGAAAGCATTCCGATAGATCCTGTCACCATGCTTGCCTCATCAGAGAGGATATCTCCAAACATGTTCTCTGTAAGGATAACATCGAACTGTTTCGGGTCACGTACCAGCTGCATTGCACAGTTATCTACAAGCATATGCTCCAGTGTTACATCTGGATAATCTTTTGCAACATCTTCCACAACGCTTCTCCAGAGTCTGGAGGAATCAAGAACGTTTGCCTTATCTACGCTTGTTACTTTATTTCTTCTCTTACGTGCGATCTCAAAAGCCTTGATGGCAATACGGCGGATTTCATTCTCATTATAAGAAAGAGTATCCACTGCTGTGCGGACTCCGTTCTCTTCCGTAGTCTTTCTGGCTCCGAAATAAAGTCCTCCTGTAAGCTCTCTTACGATGATCATGTCAAAACCATCTCCAATGATCTCATCACGAAGCGGGCATGCATCGCGAAGCTCATTGTAAAGATATGCAGGACGAAGATTTGCAAAAAGGTTCAGGGCTTTACGTATCGCAAGAAGTCCTGCCTCCGGACGTTTGGATGGCTCCAGCTTATACCATGGGGATGTTTTGGCATCACCACCGATGGAACCCATCAGTACTGCATCAGAAGCTTTTGCCTGGGCAATGGCTTCCTCTGTAAGAGGTACTCCGTGAGCATCAATGGATGCACCTCCTAAAAGAACCTCTGTGTATGAAAATTTATGACTGTATTTCTCGCATACTTTGTCTAAAACTTTTCTGGCCTCGGCTACAATTTCCGGGCCGATTCCATCTCCCGGAATCAGGGCAATTTTGTACTCCATTTTTATTCACTCCTCCGATTTTCCCCTGTGCTGTAAAGTTTTACTGCACTGGCGTGGATAATTGTTATTATCATAACGCACTTTTCGACGGATTTCAACCTATTAAATAGATAAAGTTTTGTCATCCCCTCAAAAAAGGGCCGCCATACCTTTTTTTCGGTATGGCAGCCCTGGCTGTTTTTCTTCTGTTTGTCTTCGATTTATGCCTGTCAAAACTTCTCAGAACTTTCCGCTGGAACCCCCGAAGGTATCTCCTGATGAAGAAGTATGAGTGGTGGAACCGCCGCTGTGCTCCTCTTCTTTCGGTTTGGCAGTTCTTGATACTGTCCTGTAGAGATAAAAATCGTTGCTCTTTGTTACTTCCATGCTGCCTTTTCTCACATAGGAAGCTGCCTGATCCTGCTTCTGTACAGTTTTCAGCTTTCTTCTCATATTTCCGGTTACAAGAAGACCAGCCACAATGCCGACTCCTATTGCGATCAGAAGATTCGCACCTACATCAAAAGGTTCCTTTGGCAGATTATCTACATCATATGGTTCTCCCGATTCTGCCTGCATGATAAAATCGTCACACTGCAGGGCAAAAGTCTGAAACGCTTCACTGTAATCCCCGTCACTTAAATACGGCTTCACCTGATCCATTATATAGGACTGTCCTGCATCCGTAAAGGCATCAATAGCATATCCGTGGGTCGCAATGGCCCAGTTGCGATCCCCCATATCTACCAGAAACAGAATTCCGTCACGATTCTCCCCCTGGCCATAACCATGGTCAGTAAAATAATCGTCCGCATATTCCTGAGCTGTTTTTCCCCCGAGGCTATCTGTGGTGACGATCACAACGTCTACTTCTCCCCGTTCACTGATATCATCCAGCGAAGCACTTAAAGTATCCTGCTCATCTGCACTTAAAAGCCCGGCCTGATCTGCCAGACGGTTTTCTGTCCCTGCCCATACAGGAAAGGCGCATGCCAGACATAAAAGGATCGCTGTGAGAAATATGGATATTCTTTTTTTCATAACACGCACCTCCTTATAATGCCCAGATCAGATACAGGATGATATATGCGATCACAGTCACAATTCCCGTAGTTCCTGCAAACCATCTGGCAAAAGCACTCTTGTCAGTAGGCAGATTACCGACGAATTTACCTGTCTGCCCGTTCATGGCAAATATGTAGTTCTCGCCCTTCCACCTGGTCTGAAGAACCCATACAGGATACAGGGCATATTTCGTAGTTCCGTTCTTCAGCCGGATACTGGTATTCTCAGGAATCACGCTTGAATAACCTTTTACAGTATCCCGGAATGCCTCCTCTGTACTGTGACGGATACGCTCATTGGCACGTTCTATACACTCTTCTGCCGTTACATCGTACTTATCTGCAAAATATCCGGCCAGATAAGCTGTCTGAAAATCTACCGCCTCCCTGAAATCAAAAGGCTCTATGGATTCCATCAGATCATTCTCCATGCTTTTGGAACCATCCACAGGCACATGGTCGAAACCGATCGAACCTTTTCTGTGTATGGAATAATAGCTGGTTTCTGTATAATCATAGTCCTTATCGCTCCAAAATCGGGTCTTTGTTCCCTTATAGCGGATATCTGCATTGGCATCTGTATCATAAAGCCAGAACGGAACATAAATTCCCTTTACCTCACTGATATGGTTCTCCGTCTTAAAAGCTTTTGGCAGAAGCCGTTTGCCTGTAAAATGCTGCTTCAGCTTCTCTTTGGCTGCCTTTTTATCTAACTTAAATGGGATCACATAGTCCGGCTTCAGTACTCCGGAAAGATTTCCCGTCATAACTACAGGACTTCCACAGAACGGGCAGGCAGTAGCTGCAGTGTTGACATCACCCACAATCTCACCGCCACATGATTTGCACACATAAGTACGTAAACCTTCGCTTTCCCCTTCCTGCCATTCATCACCGGCCTTATCCGACCAGCTCATATCCTCCGGCTCTTCCTCTTCCACAGACTGCGCATATTCTGACAATGTCTTAACATCAAATTCCGTGTCACAATATGGGCACTTCATCTTCTGTACGGAACTGTCAAATTCTATGGAACCGCCACAGCACGGACACTTAAATTCCTGCATTTTCGCCATATTTCCACCTCCTGCTTACACAGCATCCTCCGTTCCAAAAGGATCTCCGCACTCCGGGCAGAATTTCGGCGGATTCTCCGGGTCAGCCGGTTCCCATCCGCACTTGCTGCAACGATATCTCATCTTCTTCTCCGGTTTCCTGGCTCCGCAGTTCATACAGAATTTACCTTTGTTCACAGTACCGCAGGAACAGGTCCAGCTCTCATCTGCAGGTCTTGGTGCGCCACATTCCGGACAGAACTTGCCTGTGGAAACCGCACCGCAGCTGCATGTCCAGGAATCTCCTCCTGATGCCGGCTGAAGCTTCGGCTGAGGCTGTGTGTTCTGTGCTGCCGCCTGTGCCTGCTGGTTCTGTCCCATCTCAAAAAGCTGCTGCGCATTCAGTCCGCCTGCATTGGATGCCATTCCCATTCCCATAAAGCCAGTCATGGCACCTGCTGAATTAGACGCTGCTGCTTTCATGGCATCTGCCTGCGCACCGGTCAGTGTGGCTGCTGCCATGGAAGGATCACGCATCATTGCAGTGCGCTGTGCCTGTTTGATCATCTCTGCATCCTCATCCGGAAGTGTGACAGACCCAAGTGCAACGCTTACAACCTTCAGCCCGCGAAGCTGCTCCCATTTGGCAGAAAGAACCTCATTCATTGCATTCTCAAGCTCTGTATTATGGGTTACGATCTGATTGGGACGGAGTTCCAGCTCGGAAAGCCGTCCAAAAGCCGGCTGCAGTGCACTTACAAACTCTGTTTTCAGCTGGCTGTCAAGTTCCTCTCTTGTGTACTCCTGCTCTACATTTCCGCACACATTAGTATAAAAAAGAAGAGGATCTGCAATCCTGTAGGAATATACGCCATGACAACGCACAGACACATCAATATCCAGTCCGATCCTGGAATCCACAACACGGAACGGGATCGGTGTCGGAGTTCCAAATTTATTATCTACTAGCTCCTTGGTATTAAAATAATAAACCCTCTGATCCTTACCTGTATCTCCACCGTATGCAAAACGCTTGCCGATGGTCTGGAAGGTACTGCGGATACCTTCCCCAAGGCTTCCTGCAAAAATACTTGGTTCTGTGGATGCGTCGTAAGTATACTCTCCCGGATCTGCGCAGATATCCACAACTTTCCCCTGCTCTACGATCATCATGCACTGACCGTCTGCTACTGCGATCCCGCTTCCGCTGGTAATGATATTGTCACTGCCTCTCTTATTGGAAGATCTGGATGATGTACGCTTCGTTCCTTTTACTACCATCACTTCTTTATCCATTGCCTCACAGTAAAAAAATTCTTTCCACTGATCTGCCATTGTACTTCCTGCTGCACCTGCCGCTGCTCTTATAAGCCCCATAAAACCGACCCCTTTCTGAATTCTTGTTTCTGTTTATTATTTTATTATATTATAAAAAGATACGCACTCTCATTTCTGATAGTAATATCATTATCGCATGATTTTTTCAAAAAATCCACTCTTTTCCATGCAATATTTCACATATCCTGTTATTTCGGCATATATCGTCAAAAATAAAATTTCCCGTCCTCAGCAGCCAAAAAAAGACACCGCGCATCAAACGCAGTGCCTCTCTTCACTCTCATATTCCAGGTGCATTAAGCAGATGCCTGATCTGCCTTCTCAACCTCGGCAATTGCCTGTTTTCTCATTGGGATACGGCAGTTTTTGTTGTTACCGAACTCAACGATAACATCTTCCTCTGTCATATCAATAATAACACCATAAAAACCGCTGGTAGTAACAACGCTGTCACCAACCTCCATGCTGTTTAACATAGTCTGTGTTCTCTTCTGCTCTTTCTTCTGCGGACGGATCATCATGAAGTACATAATTCCGAAAAGAACTACGATCCATACGATACCAAGACCTGCGCTGAGGCCGCCAGCCGCTGCTGTAGATGATGCGATCATTCCAATTCCTCCTGCTTAATTTCAATTAATATGCGGTTTCCCGCCGTTTCTGACCTAAAAAGTGTCACTTCGTACTATCATACACAAAAATCCCCGATTCTTCAAGGGTTTTCTTATATTTTCTAACGGTTTCCGTTGATCTTTCCTTCCTCAAAACCTTCCAGACGCATTTTCTTATATGCGGCAAAATTACCTGCATCCAGTGCGTCGCGGATTTCTTCCATCATATGATTATAGAAATAGAGATTATGAAGTACGCAAAGTCTCATTCCCAGCATTTCCTTCGCTTTCAGAAGATGACGGATATACGCTCTGCTATAATGCCGGCAGGTCGGACACTGGCACTCCTCATCGATCGGTTTGGAATCCAGTTCATACTTGGCATTAAAAAGATTCATCTTGCCATGATTGGTGTATACATGACCATGACGACCGTTACGGCTTGGATATACACAGTCAAAGAAATCCACGCCTCGCTCAACACTCTCCAGAATGTTCGCCGGCGTTCCCACTCCCATCAGATAAGTAGGCTTATTCTGAGGCAGATGCGGTACCACCTCATCCAGGATGCGGTACATCTCTTCATGGCTCTCACCCACTGCAAGGCCACCCACTGCATAGCCGTCCAGATCCATCTCGGAGATTGCCTGTGCATGCTCAATACGGATATCTTCATAAACAGCACCCTGATTGATACCAAAGAGAAGCTGATCCTTATTAATAGTATCCGGCAGGCTGTTAAGACGGGCCATCTCATCCTTACATCTCTTAAGCCAGCGTGTTGTACGCGCTACCGATCTCTGTACATAGTCTCTCTCTGCCACACTGCTCGGGCACTCGTCAAAAGCCATGGCAATGGTTGATGCCAGATTGGACTGGATCTGCATGCTCTCCTCCGGTCCCATAAAGATCTTATGTCCGTCGATATGAGAGTTGAAATAAACGCCCTCTTCCTTGATCTTACGGAGCTTCGCCAGAGAAAATACCTGGAATCCGCCGGAATCTGTAAGGATCGGTCTGTCCCAGTTCATAAACTTGTGAAGACCTCCCAGCTGCTTCACCACCTTGTCACCCGGGCGTACATGCAGATGGTACGTATTGGACAGCTCCACCTGTGTGCCGATCTCATGAAGATCCACAGTGGAAACCGCGCCCTTAATTGCTGCAATTGTTCCTACATTCATGAAAACAGGAGTCTGGATCGTTCCGTGAACCGTCTTGAATTCTCCTCTTTTCGCTCTTCCTTCTGTTGTTATCAGTTTATATTCTGCCATTTCATTTCCCTTCTATAGCAATTCCAAAAATTTCATTGGTAAAAAATATCATAACACATTTTCTTCTTTCCTGCTACTGATTGTTGAACTTTTACATTGCCATTTTTCGAACGTTATCGTATAATATAGAGTATTCGCTTAAAAAGCCTTTTAATAAGAAGAAATAACTCCCGTCTGACAAGGAAGTCAGTATCGGGCAACCCCTGTATATATACAGCAAGGAGGAAATCAATTTTTTATGAAGAAACACACACTTGGAATTGACATTGGTTCCACCACTGTCAAAATTGCGATCTTAGATGAGAATGATACACTCGTTTTCTCTGATTACGAGAGACATTTTGCAAATATCCAGGAAACGCTTGCAGATCTTCTTCAGAAGGCCGAGGATCAGCTTGGCGAGCTCACACTGTGCCCGGTCATCACCGGTTCCGGTGGTCTGACGCTTGCCAACCATCTGGAGGTTCCTTTTGTCCAGGAGGTTATTGCAGTTTCCACTTCCCTTCAGAAGCTTGCTCCTAAGACCGATGTGGCTATCGAGCTTGGTGGCGAGGATGCGAAGATCATCTATTTTGAGAACGGAAATGTGGAGCAGCGTATGAACGGTATCTGCGCCGGCGGTACCGGTTCTTTCATTGACCAGATGGCTTCTCTTCTCCAGACCGATGCACCTGGCTTAAATGAATATGCCAAGCATTACAAGGCACTTTATCCGATTGCGGCCCGCTGCGGTGTTTTTGCAAAAACAGATATCCAGCCACTGATCAACGATGGTGCCACCAAGGAAGACCTTTCCGCTTCCATTTTCCAGGCCGTTGTCAACCAGACCATCTCCGGTCTTGCCTGCGGTAAACCGATCCGTGGTCACGTTGCTTTCCTGGGAGGTCCGCTTCACTTCCTTTCCGAGCTTAAGGAAGCCTTTATCCGTACACTGAAGCTGGATGACGAGCATATCATCGCACCGGATAATTCTCATCTGTTTGCTGCTATCGGTTCCGCACTGAATGCGAAACAGGATATAACCGTCTCCCTTACTGAGCTTAAGGACCGTATGCGTACCACCATCAAGCTTGACTTTGAGGTTGAGCGTATGGAGCCGCTTTTCGCTACGGAAGAAGATTACCAGGCTTTCCATGACCGCCAGAGTGCCTACAAGGTAAAAACCGGCGACCTTTCTACATACAAGGGAAAATGCTTTCTCGGAATCGATGCCGGTTCCACAACAACCAAGACCGCACTGGTCGGTGAAGACGGAACTCTGCTTTATTCTTTCTACAGCAACAACAACGGAAATCCGCTGAAAACTACCATCGGTTCCATCCAGGAGATCTATGAGCTTCTTCCAGATGACGCAGAGATCGCTTTTTCCTGCTCTACCGGATATGGCGAGGCACTGATCAAGGCCGCTCTCCTTCTTGACGAAGGCGAGGTTGAGACAGTTTCCCATTATTATGCTGCTGCTTTCTTTGACCCGGAGGTAGACTGTATCCTCGATATCGGCGGACAGGATATGAAATGTATCAAGATCCGTAACCAGACCGTTGACAGTGTACAGCTGAACGAAGCATGTTCCTCCGGCTGTGGTTCCTTTATCGAGACCTTTGCAAAATCCCTGAATTACACAGTACAGGATTTCGCAAAAGCAGCTCTTTTTGCACAGCATCCGATCGATCTCGGAACACGTTGTACTGTATTTATGAACTCGAAGGTTAAACAGGCACAGAAAGAGGGTGCTGAGGTTTCTGATATCTCCGCAGGTCTTGCATACTCTGTTATCAAGAATGCCCTTTACAAGGTTATCAAGGTTTCCGATGCCTCCGAACTTGGCAAGCATATCGTTGTACAGGGTGGTACTTTCTACAACGATGCGGTTCTCCGGAGCTTTGAGAAAATTGCTAACTGTCACGCTATCCGTCCGGATATCGCAGGGATCATGGGTGCCTTCGGTGCAGCGCTGATCGCAAGGGAACGCTATCAGGAAGGGGAAAAAACCTCCATGCTTTCCATTGATCAGATTAACAGTCTACAGTACACAACTTCCATGGCCAACTGCCGCGGATGTACCAACAACTGCCGTCTGACCATCAACAAATTCTCCGGCGGCCGTAAATACATCAGCGGAAACCGCTGCGAGCGCGGTCTCGGAAAAGAGAAGAACAAAGATCATATCCCGAATCTTTTCGACTATAAATATAAGAGGATTTTTTCCTATGAACCTCTTTCCGCAGACAAGGCGACCCGTGGACAGGTTGGTATCCCGCGTGTTCTGAACATGTTCGAGAATTATCCATTCTGGTATACCTTCTTCACAGAGCTGAAATACCAGGTTGTACTTTCTCCGACCTCCACACGTAAGATCTACGAGCTGGGTATCGAATCCATTCCAAGCGAATCCGAGTGTTATCCGGCAAAGCTTGCCCACGGTCATGTGACCTGGCTGATCCGCAACGGTGTGAAGTTTATCTTCTATCCGTGTATCCCATATGAGCGTAACGAGTTTCCGGATGCAGTCAACCACTACAACTGCCCGATCGTTACTTCCTACGCAGAGAATATCAAGAACAATGTGGATGAGCTCAGTGATCCGTCCATCACTTTCCGCAATCCGTTCCTGGCGTTCACTTCCGAGGATATCCTGACCAGCCGCCTTGTGGAAGAATTCCCGGATATTCCTTCTGCCGAAGTAAAAGCAGCTGCACACAAAGCATGGGAAGAGCTTGCCGCTGTACACCGTGATGTTCAGAAAAAAGGTGAGGAGACTTTACAGTACCTCAAAGAAACCGGCCGCCGCGGAATCGTTCTCGCCGGTCGTCCATACCATATTGATCCTGAGATCCACCATGGAATCCCAGATATGATCAACAGCTACGGAATCGCTGTATTTACCGAAGATTCTGTTGCTCACCTTGGCCATATAGAGCGTCCGATCCGTGTTAATGACCAGTGGATGTACCATTCCCGTCTCTACTCTGCTGCAAACTTTGTAAAAACAAGAGATGATCTGGATCTGATCCAGCTGAACTCTTTTGGCTGCGGACTGGATGCGGTTACTACAGATGAGGTTTATGAGATCCTAGACGGAAGCGATAAGATCTACACCTGCTTAAAGATCGATGAGGTCAACAACCTTGGTGCAGCAAGGATCCGTATCCGTTCCTTGATCGCAGCGATCCGCGCAAAACAGGCGCAGAATAAAAAGAGAACCATCAGGCCATCTTCCATCCAGAAGGTATCCTTTACCAAACAGATGCGTAAGAACTACACCATCCTCTGCCCGCAGATGTCTCCGTTCCACTTCGGAATCCTGGAGGCAGCTTTCCAGGCATCCGGCTACAACCTTGAGGTTCTTCCGAATGATAACAAGCATGCCGTTGATGTCGGTCTTAAATATGTAAATAACGATGCCTGTTATCCATCCCTGATGGTAGTCGGTCAGATCATGGATGCACTTCTTTCCGGCAAATATGATCTCAACAAGACTGCTGTTGTCATGTCACAGACTGGTGGCGGGTGCCGTGCTTCCAACTACATTGCTTTTATCCGCCGTGCTCTCAAAAAAGCCGGTATGGAACAGGTTCCGGTTATCTCCATCAACTTAAGTGGTCTGGAGAGCAACCCTGGATTCAAGCTGACTCTTCCGCTGATCAAGAGAGTCGTATATGGAGCTGTTTTCGGTGATATCCTCATGAAATGTGTATACCGCATGCGTCCGTATGAGCTGGAAGAAGGTATCGTAAACCGCAAGCACAAGATCTGGGAGCAGCGTGCCATTGCTTTCGTACAAGGAAGCAGCGTCAGCCATGGCACCTTCAAAAAAATGTGTCGTGAAATGGTTCATGATTTCGATACCATCCCGATCTCCGATGAGAAAAAACCTCGCGTCGGTATCGTCGGTGAAATCCTTGTCAAGTTCCTGCCTGCTGCAAACAATCACCTGGCTGATCTTCTGGAAGCAGAAGGTGCCGAACCGGTTGTTCCGGATCTTATTGATTTCATCTGCTACTGCTTCTTCAACCAGAACTTCAAGGTTGAAAAGCTTGGCTTCAAGAAATCCAAGGCAACTATTGCCAATCTTGGACTGAAGGCTATCGACTGGCTTAGAAAAACCGCCAATGAAGCCCTTGAGCAGAGCCGCCACTTCACTCCGGCTGCTGATATCCGCGAGCTTGCAAAGATGGCGGAACCGATCGTTTCCGCAGGAAACCAGACTGGTGAGGGATGGTTCCTTACCGGCGAGATGATGGAGCTGATCCACGGTGGTGTTCCGAACATCGTCTGCATCCAGCCTTTTGGATGTCTGCCGAACCATATCGTAGGTAAAGGTGTTATCAAGGAAGTTCGCCGTGAGCATCCGGAAGCAAACATCGTTGCCATTGACTACGACCCGGGTGCAAGCGAAGTAAACCAGCTGAACCGAATCAAGCTGATGCTTTCCACTGCACAGAAGAACCTTCATAAGGATAATAAAAAAGAAGCCTGATCACGAGCACGGTCGGCAAACAAAATTCTTATAATATAAAGCAATAAAAACTGTACAGTCCCGTGTGATAAATCACACGGGACTGTACAGTTTTTTTGCTTTCTTATTTTATATAGAAGCAGTGATTCAGGAATTCTCACAGGACGCCTTACACGGAGCATCAAAACTCGGATTAAAGGCATAAAAGTTTTTGGCATCCAGCTGCTCCTGAACTGAACGAAGCGCCTCACCAAATCGCTGGAAATGTACGATTTCCCTTGCTCTCAGGAATCGTATCGGATCTGCGACCTCCGGAATATTTTTTACCACACGGAGAATATTGTCATAAGTAGATCGTGCTTTCTGTTCTGCTGCAAGATTTTCAAACAGATCTGTGATCGGATCCCCTTTGCTCTGGAATTCACAGGCATTAAAAGGCACTCCTCCTGCCGCCTGCGGCCATACCCCTACTGTATGGTCGATATAATATGGTCCCAAACCACTATTTTCAATTTCCTCCATAGAAAGATTGCGGGTCAGCTGATGCACAATGGTCGATACCATCTCAAGATGCGCCAGTTCTTCTGTTCCAATATCATTCAGAACAGCTGTAGCCATACGGTTTGGCATGGTAAATCTCTGCGAAAGATAACGCATGGATGCTCCGATCTCGCCATCCGGGCCACCATACTGGCTCATGATAAACTGTGCCAGCTTTGCATTCGGAGTTTTGATATTTACAGGATACTGAAGCCTTTTTTCATAATTCCACATAACTTATCTACATCCTCCTTCCTGTTCCCACGGAAATGGCTGTTCCATCCATTGCCAGGAATTCAGACAGCTGTCATTACCTGTGTCTATTGTCAGTGGACCATAAAGCCCGGCGTATTTTTCAAGCAGCTCATTTCTCCTTAATGAAAGCTCACCATAATAATCCAATGCTCTTTTTTCACATGGATGAGTGTCCAGAAAAAGCAGCAGATCGTCGATTGCAAAGCTTACCTGATCAATAGACTGCAGAAGTTCTTTTTTTGAGATTTTGTTTTCTGCCATCATCGACACCCTCCTCTCCTACCACAGAACGGCTTACAAAGCGTTGGAAAGATCGTACCCAGCTGTAATGCTTTACGCAGTTCAAAAGTTGGTTCAAATTCCTGATATGGCACATACGCCATGGCGGGGATCAGATGTTTAAGATGGGAATACATTTCCTTATTTGTGCTCGCTTTGCTGTCGGATTTCTGACAGCTGCGTGCCACACCATTCATGCCACAGGTATAATTATATGGACGGCCTCCTGAACGATTCATCTGAAATCGATCCATAGTTGAAATCCTTTCATTTATGATCACGCTATATTTTATGATTAGTTTTTTAAGTTGTGAAAAACTCCAGTTTCATACTTTCTGTTATAAATCGTTATCATTCCATCACTTTTTTCTATAAATACCTGAAAATATTACTGTTTAAAAATTCTGTTTACAGTGCTATAATATCCTTGCCTATTTTTGCATTGATAGGCACTTTTACTTATGATTGTAGCCATGACCGGCTATTGAAGGAGGAAATTATGCAGGTAATTATTGTAGGCTGTGGCAAAGTTGGCAGAAACCTTGCAGAGCAGCTTCAGGCAGAGGATATTGATATCACTCTCGTCGACACTGTTGCCGACAAGATCAACGACCTCTGTGAAAATATCGACGCTATGGGTATCGTCGGTAATGGTGCCAGCATCAATACTTTAATGGAGGCAGGCGTTGACACTGCGGATATCCTGATCGCAGTAACTGCATCTGACGAACTGAACCTTCTCTGCTGCCTGATCGCACAGAAGGCCAACCACTGTCAGACTATCGCCCGTGTCCGAAACCCAATTTATGGAAAAGAAATCGGCTTCATCAAAGAACGTCTTGGCGTTACCATGATCATTAACCCGGAGCTTGCCGCTGCACAGGAAATCTCAAGGCTTCTCCGTTTTCCATCAGCAATCAAGATCGACACCTTTGCACGTGGCCGTGTAGAACTTCTTAAATTCAAAGTTCTTCCGGAATTTAAACTGGACGGAATGAGCGTATCCCAGGTCTCTGACACTTTCCGCAGCGATATCCTTGTCTGCGCTATCGAGAGTCCTGACAATGTATCCATTCCCGGCGGTGATCACATCATCCACAACGGTGATATGGTTTCCATCCTGGCTTCCCCGCTGAATGCAGCAAGCTTTTTCCGCAAGATCGGCCTTAAGACCAATCAGGTCAAGAACTGCATCATCGTAGGTGGTGGAACCATTTCCTATTATCTTACCCTTGCACTTCTTGATATGAAGATCGGTGTCAAAATCATCGAGCAGAACAAAGAACGCTGTGAGCATTTAAGCGAGCTGCTTCCTGAAGCAACTATTATCAACGGTGACGGAACGAACCGTTCTCTTCTTCTTGAAGAAGGGCTTACAGAATCCGAATCCTTTGTCACCCTTACCAATCTGGATGAGGAGAATGTTTTCCTTGCCCTTTTTGCCAAAAGCATCTCCGATGCCAAACTGGTTGCCAAGGTCAACCGTCTGGAATTCGATGATGTCATTGATACGCTTGATATCGGAAGCATTATTTATCCCAAGAACATCACTGCTGATTATATCCTGCAGTATGTTCGTGCCACACAAAACAGCATCGGAAGCAATGTGGAGACTCTTTATCATATACTGGACGGCAACGCAGAAGCCCTGGAATTCGCCATTCGCGAAGAATCCCAGGTGACAGATATTCCTCTTACAGACCTGCATCTCCGCAAAAATCTTCTGGTCGGCTGCCTTAATCGTAACGGTCGTATCCGCATCCCCCGTGGTCAGGATACCATTCAGGTCGGTGACACTGTTATCATTGTTACTACACACAAAGGCCTCCGTGACATCACAGATATTCTTGCGTAGAAGAGGTACCGAAAAATGAATTATTCGATTATTGTTTATATACTGGGATGGATCATGAACGTAGAAGCTGTATGTATGCTGCTTCCCGGAATCACAGCTCTGATCTACCGTGAAAAAGCCGGCATCGCTTTTCTGATCACAATACTGGCATGTCTGGCTGTCGGCGTTCCGCTGGTCAGCCGCAAACCCACAAGAAAAGCTTTTTATGCACGTGAGGGTCTTGTAACAACAGCACTCAGCTGGATCGTCCTAAGTATTGTAGGTGCTGTGCCTTTTGTGCTCAGCAAAGCTATACCCAACCCTATTGATGCTTTTTTTGAGATTGTTTCCGGATTTACCACCACCGGTTCCAGTATTCTCTCCGATCCCTCACAAATGCCTTACTGTATTAATATCTGGAGGTGTTTTTCCCACTGGATCGGTGGTATGGGAGTTCTGGTATTTATCCTGACACTGTTGCCGCTGGCAGGCGGTTATCACATGAACCTTATGAAAGCAGAGAGTCCAGGTCCTTCTGTAGGTAAGTTGCTGCCGAAAGTTCAGGCGACTGCAAAAATTCTCTATAAGATTTACATTGCCCTGACTGTTGTTCTGATCATACTTCTGCTTCTTGGCGGCATGCCTCTTTATGACAGTCTCTGTGCAGCCTTTGGTACTGCAGGAACCGGCGGCTTTGGCATCAAGGCAGACAGTATGGGAAGCTACAGCTTATATATACAGATTGTGATCACAGTATTTATGATCCTGTTCGGTGTCAACTTTAATGTCTACTTTCTGCTCCTTACAAAAAAGTTTTCACAGGCACTGAAGTCCGAAGAAGTCCGCTGTTATTTTATTGTTATCATTGCTTCCGCGCTGATGATCACCTTCAATGTGCGTCATCTGTTCAACAATGTATGGGAAGCACTTCAACAGAGCTTTTTCCAGGTGGGTTCTATCATCACAACAACAGGATATGCTACCACAGATTACAACCAGTGGCCTGCTGTGTCGCGGACGATTCTGATACTGCTTACTTTCTGTGGAGCCTGCGCCGGAAGTACAGGCGGTGGAATCAAGATTTCCCGTCTTCTGCTTCTTGCAAAATCTGTCCGAAAAGAACTGCATCTTTATCTGCATCCCAACGCAGTCAAAAAGATCAAAATGGACGGCAAGGCAGTTTCTCACGAGGTTATGCGTGCCACCAATATTTACATGATCGTGTATCTTATGATCATGGCTGTATCAATCTTTATCATCAGCTTTGATGAATTTGACCTTGTAACAAACTTTACCGCAGTGGCAACCACACTGAATAACGTAGGTCCTGGTCTTTCGCTGATCGGTCCTACCGGAAATTTCGGGATTTTCTCTCCGCTGTCCAAGCTTATTCTTTCTTTTGACATGCTGGCAGGACGACTGGAGCTTTTCCCGATCCTGATTCTTTTCCTTCGGGAAACATGGAAAAAATTCTAATATTACTTCAAATTCCGGATCAGGCGGATATTGGAAATATACAATCCATACAAAAACAGAAGAAACAGATTGTAACATCTGTTTCTTCTGTTTTTTCTTTTTGCGTCATTTTCTGATATATTCGCGTCATAATTCACACTCTTTCACATTTTCTTCAAATGTTATTCACATTTTTTTCACATTTATGCTGTATATTATTAGCCATAGAAGGCGATGAGCTTTCTATAAATATTTTTCTTTTTCATACGCGCCGGTACGAAAGTACCGGCCTCCTTCCATTTATGGAGTATTTTTTTCCACACCTTCATAATCGAACTCCGGAATGAAACTCTCCGAAGCAGTTTCCCCTTCCTGGATAAATCCATTCTGAATTCCCATTTCCACAGCAGCATCCAGAACCTTTTCATATTCTCTTTTTGTCACCTTCCGGTTTAATTCTTTATATTTCTCGAGTATCCGGACAGGTGTATACTGATTCATAATGCTGATGTAAATATCATTTCCGTAGGTTTCATGAAGATATTTCAGCACTTTCAGCGAATTTCTGGTATGCCCCGGAAGGATCAGATGTCGGACTATCGTTCCCTTTCGGATATATCCCTCTTCATCAAATTCACATTTTCCTGTCTGGCGTACCATTTCTTCTATCGCTTTTCCGGCAGTCTCCGGATAATCCTCAGCATGAGAAAACTTTTGTGCCAGCTCTGCTTCCATATATTTCATATCCGGAAGATATACATCCACGTATCCTTCCAGAAGTTTCAAAGTTTCCACTTTTTCATATCCGCTGGAATTGTAGACTACCGGCAGAACCATGCCTTTTTCCCTGGAAAGTTCAAGAGCCCGGATGATCTGTGGTACATAATGCGCTCCTGTTACCAGATTGATATTAGCTGCGCCTTTTTCCTGAAGTTCCAGAAATATCTCACTGAGCCGTTCCACACTCACCGGAAGTCCTCTGCTTCCAATCGCTATATCATGATTCTGGCAAAAACAGCAGCGCAGTCCACAACCGGAAAAGAATACCGCACCCGAGCCTTTTTTTCCGGAAATGCAGGGTTCCTCCCACATATGAAGGGCTGCTCGCGCAATATAAATCCTTTCCTCCATACCGCAAAAGCCTTTTTTTCCAGTGCTGCGGTCGATGCCGCAGTTTCTCGGACACAAACTGCAGGCTGACAGTAATTTTTTTGTAATTTCTGTATCACTCATTCCGTCGTTCACGTTCCATCTCCTGTTATTTCTTATTCTGTCTGGCATCACTGCCCCCAGACTGAACTCTTTTTTCTGTTTTTATTTTATCATATTATATATATCGTTCACAAGACACCCTGCATTATATGCTTCATAACAATCATCAGACTGGTTCCTGCTCACTTGCACCGGTAACGCACAGTTTACACTCTCTGCTGTATATAGTACAATAAAATTATCGGAATTTCATGAAATCTTAAGACTTTTCCCCCTTTCGTCTTAATTTCATCCTGCTATTCTATTACCATCAGGGAGGTACAAAAAAGTGGCTGATATACTTGTTTGCGATGACGACAAAGCCATCGTGGAAGCAATCGAAATCTATCTTACACAGGAAGGCTATCACATTCTGAAAGCCTATGACGGGCAGGAGGCTCTGGATATTCTGAATACCCAAAACGTAGATCTTCTCATCATCGATGTGATGATGCCCCGTCTCGACGGAATCCGTGCAACCGTAAAGATCCGCGAGAGCAATCCTCTGCCAATCATCATCCTGTCTGCAAAATCCGAGGACACAGACAAGATTCTCGGGCTCAACATCGGTGCCGATGATTACATCACCAAACCGTTTAATCCACTGGAGCTGATCGCCCGGGTAAAATCCCAGCTCCGCCGTTATACACAGCTTGGCGCGGCAGCTCCGGTTACATCTGAACATGTCTACACCATCGGCGGTCTTACTGTCGATGATGATAAAAAAGAAGTTCTGGTAGACGGAGAACCGGTCCGCATGACACCCATCGAATACAACATTCTCCTTCTTCTCATAAAAAATCCGGGGCATGTTTTTTCTACCACACAGATCTACGAAAGTATCTGGAATGAAGATGCACTGGCTGCTGACAATACCGTGGCCGTCCATGTACGCCATATACGCGAAAAGATCGAGATCAATCCCAGAGAACCCCGTTATCTCAAAGTTGTCTGGGGACTTGGCTATAAAATCGAAAAACTCAACCGGTAAGCCTTCACCTTAACCGGTTCATGAAGTCTTTGACTTCAGAAAGGGGAACCTATGAATACAAACAAACCTGCACAGGCAAAAAATACTTTTTCAAAAACTATTGCCCTTATCCTCGGTCTTATCCTGCCGCTGAGCCTGTTTTTCTCAGCAGTTCTTATGATCACCGCCGGAATTCGTATGGATTTTATCGACGATCTGAAAACAAAGGATTATTTTCAGTCCCATACTTTTTCCAGCGATTTTTACTCCACCGCTTCTGATATCTTACAGGGCATTTCTGCCAGAGAAATTCTGGATCGTGCTGACGAAAACACTTATATTGATCTTGGCGAGCTTTACAACGAAACATCTCTTTCCTTTAAAAACACTACCGGGCTTGCTTATTCCATCAAAGATCTCCAGGATTTCAGCAAGCAGGACATCGTCTCCGATGATGACTGGATCGTACTGAATCTGACCACTCCGGAAAATGACACAAAATATATGTACTATTCTGATTTTGTAAAAGCTATAGAGGATGGAAGTCTGAAACTCAATCCGGTTTCCGACATGCTGAAAGCGGAAGACATTTCCCAGAGTGACTGGGAGCAGCGGATTCTGAACAGCCTGAAAGCGCAGTATGCTGCAGACGGAATCCGTTCCCAGGAACCCTTGAAGAGCATCACAGACCAGAATGGCAACGTTGTTTATACGGATGTCTCAGACAACCTTGATGTTCCGATCTGGAAGATTCTCTGTGCACCGGATGGCTATGACAGTCTTCTTGACTATATGAATTCTACTTCATCACGGACACGAAATTTCAAGGGATCTCTTTCTGATGCCTTTAATGAGCTGCAAGATGCCCTGTCATTGATTCCTCACTGGCAATCTCGTTCTGACGTTCTAGACCAGTATAGCAAGGACAGCTCCAACATCCGCTACGCCTATGCGAACAATGCCCCAAAAACGCTTTACACGAATACGGATGCCACATATTTATCCGATCTTACAAAGATTCCTGGCTACACTGACAAAAATCCTTATGTGCAGATTCAGATCAATGACACAGACGGAACCAACACAGACAATCAGGCTTGTAAAACCAGCCTGAAGTCTTCCCAGGGTATAAAAAACAGCGAATGGATCAGTCTGCTACGTTCCTCCACCTATGATGAGAACTGCAGCTTTCTGATCTGGATCGATGATACCAGCCTTCCCTTCAGTGATTCCATTCAGACGGCCAGGGACAACTTTAACCGCTACAGAACACTCTTCATCCCTGCTGCCGTAAGCTTTGCGATAAGCTTCCTGCTGCTGATCTTTGTCCTGGTATGGCTCACAGTCCATGCAGGCAGAAAAGATTCTGATGACGAACTGCACCTGAATGCTTTTGACCGGCTCTATACGGAAGCAGCTGCAGCACTTGTCTGCATTCCGGCCCTTGGTGTTCTGACCATTGGACTGAATCTCGGATATTCCACCTACAATGACATTGGCGAAGCAGTCATTATCGGTGTAACTATTTTCCTTATCACAGCTCTGTTCTGGATTGGTTATTTAAGCCTGATCCGCAGGATCAAAGCTCACACTCTATGGAAAAACAGTCTGCTTCGCAGATGCCTGAAGCTTCCCGGTATTCTCCTGAAAAAAGCTGAACATCTGCTTCTGTTCTTTTCCAGAAACACAATCAGCCGTATCCGCATGATGCTTGCGCTTGGTCTCTTTCTGTTCCTGCAGTTCTTTTTCAGTGCTATGTCCTCGGAAACCAGCAGCGTTCTTCTGATACTGCTTCTTTTTATTCTTGATCTGGGTGCTTTTCTCTGGTTCTACCGGATGGCACTGGGGCGTGAGATTCTTCTTGACGGTCTGAAGCGGATCACAGATGGCGAGCTTTCCTACAAGATTCCGGAAGAAAAGCTTCAGGGCGATCAGAAGGAGATCGCTGAATATATCAACCGCATCGGCGACGGCCTGGATGCTGCCGTAGAAAAAAGTCTCAAGGATGAGCGCATGAAGACTGAGCTGATCACCAACGTCTCTCATGATCTGAAAACACCACTGACCTCAATCATCAATTACGTAGATCTTCTGAAACGAAAAAATTTCACAGATCCCGAGGTGATCAATTACCTTGAGATTCTGGATTCCAAGGCACACCGGCTGAAAAGTCTCACAGAGGATGTTGTAGAAGCCTCCAAGGCCAGCACCGGAAATCTTTCTCTTGAAATGGCAGATCTGAATCTTGTGGAAATGCTTTATCAGGTAATGGGCGAATTTGAAGAACGCCTTTCCGAACACCATCTGATGCTGATGACCCATTTTCCGGACACTCCAGCGATTATCTATGCAGACGGAAGACGAATGTGGCGGGTACTTGAGAATCTTTTTGGAAATATCCTGAAATATGCCATGGAAAACACCAGAGTCTATGCGGAAGTACTTGTCGATGACAGTACGGTAAACTTCACGCTGAAAAACATCTCTGCACAGCCCTTGAACATACCGGCTGAAGAACTGACAGAACGCTTTATCCGAGGCGATGTTGCCCGAAATACCGAAGGCAGCGGGCTGGGGCTTTCTATCGCCAAAAGCCTGACACAACTTCAGGGTGGAAGCTTTGATCTTTACCTTGACGGCGATCTTTTCAAGGTCTGCCTGAAATTTCCTCTGAAAAAACCGCTGGCATAATACACTCATGATAAATACAGAAACAGCAGCTGAATTCATAACCCAGCTGCTGTTTCTGTATTTTTACCTTATTTATTGTTCCGGTCTTCTCACACCTTGATCGTAATCTCTCTGTCCGTACGATTATACTTATAATACCGTACCCCTGCTGCATCCAGCATTTTCTTGGACGCGATCACAGACGGAGTATCTGCATACTTGTCACAGTCGTAAACGATCGTCTTGATCCCTGCCTGAATAATAGCCTTCGCACATTCATTACATGGAAACAGTGATACATAGAGCTTGGCTCCTTCCAGGCTTCCGCCTCTGTAATTAAGAATGGCGTTAAGCTCACTGTGTGTCACATAAAGATATTTGGTATCCAGCGGATCTCCCTCTCTTCCCCAGGGAAATTCATCATCAGAGCATCCCTTGGGAAATCCATTATATCCCATGGACAATATCTTGTTATCTTCGCTTACGATACAGGCTCCCACCTGAGAATGGGGATCCTTGGAACGCATGCCGGAGAGCATGGCCACTCCCATGAAATACTCATCCCAGGAAAGATATCCCTGTCGTTTCTGCCCTTTTTTATCCATAAAGCAGCCTCTTTTCTACTTTAGTCTTCGATCATATTGATTCTTCTGATATGTCGTTCCTCATTGGAAAATGGTGTATCCAGGAAAGTATCTACGATCTTCAGTGCAAGACCAGGTCCTACCACACGACCTCCCATTGCCAGAATATTCGCATTATTATGAAGTCTTGTCGCCTCTGCTGTAAAGCAGTCTGTGCAAAGTGCGGCACGGATTCCCTTGAATTTATTTGCTGTGATGGAAATTCCGATTCCTGTTCCACAGATCAGGATTCCCTTCTCACATTCTCCACTCTGGATAGCCTGTGCAACTTTTTTTCCGTATACCGGATAATCTACGGATTCTGTTCCGTTACATCCAAAATCCTTATATTCCAGACCTCTCTTTTCAAGATGAGCCTTAACCTCCTGCATCAGCTCATATCCACCGTGATCACATCCCAGTGCTATCATTTTCTTTTTCCTCCTGTACATGAATAATTTTATGACCAGCCGCTTTCAATAAGCGGTTCATGATCGCCTGTCCCATTTTCGGTGTAAAAAATGCCTCTGAGTAAATGGCACTTACATTACAGCTGTCAAAATCACGCAACACCTCATAAAGATGATGAGCGATCGTCTCCTCCCTGTCACGACTTCCGATGCTCTTTATGATTCCATTTGAATAACAGTCCCTGGTTTCATCCGTTGCAATGATTCCGACTGTCTCTCCATTCTCCCTGGCTTCCTTCGCTCTTTTTTCAATCTCCGCAATCACAAGCTCTGTAGGGCCCTCAACAACCGCCAGATCCGCTTTCGGCGCATAATGGCGGTATTTCATTCCGGGTGCCTTGGGATGTATTTTACTGTCCGGCTTGATCAGTCCTTTATCCATCCGTACATCGCCCAATGTTTCCTGAAGCATTTCCAGGGAAATATATCCTGGTCTTAAGACCACTGGAACATCTTCTGTAAAGTCTACGATCGTAGATTCCAGACCAATATTCACCTGGCCGCCATCAATGATCATGTCAATGGCATCTCCCAGATCCTCTGCAACATGCTGCGCTGTAGTCGGACTCGGTCTCCCTGATGTATTGGCACTTGGTGCTGCCACATAACCTCCTGCTGCAAGGATCAGCTCCTGGGCGATCCTGTCACTTGGAAAACGTACTGCAACACTGTCAAGTCCTCCTGTCGTTTCCTTCGGTACAATATCTGCCTTCGGAAGGATCATGGTCAGCGGACCCGGCCAGTATTTATTCGCAAGGATCCTTGCCTTCTCCGGAACCTCCGTAACGATCCTGTCCAGATCACGGATATCTGCAATATGTATGATCAGCGGATTATCCGACGGTCTTCCCTTCGCCGCATAGATCTTCATAGATGCCTTCGGATCCAGTGCATTGCCTCCAAGACCATATACTGTCTCTGTAGGGAACGCCACAAGCCCTCCGTTCTTCAGGATCTCCCCTCCTCTTCGGATTGCCTCCTCATCAATATGTTCCGCTGTCATTACTGCTATTTCTGCTTTCATCTTACGCCTCATTACTGTCTGATATAAATTCCCTGCTCTTCAATGAAATCTTCCAGATCCTGCAGTGCATCCTGTGCCCAGGTCTCTGACTTCTGAAAAGCCTCCGGGAAAAACATCTCTTTTACAATTTTTTTACCTGTTTCTGTCTTAAATATCTTCTCCGCACTCGTCTTTATATGCTCCTGATCAAGTCCATCCTCGAAATAATTCACCAGGAAATCAGCCTCCACAAGAATCTGATAATCCAGTCCTTCAATATTCTTATATGTATGGTGATGTCCTACCAGATACTCCACTCTTCGGATCACATTCTCCTGAAAGCCCAGTCGGGTCAGCATCTCACGTGCCGCTTCCGGGCCTTCCTGCTCCTGAGTCTTACCATCTGATCTTCCGTATTTCTCCATACCGATCTTGATCCCGATATCATGAACAAGTGCTGCCGCTTCCAGCGTATACAGCTGCTTCTCATCCAGACCTTCCGCCTGACCGATCAGCCTGGAAAAGCTGTGAACCTTTACAAAATGCTGAATATGCTTCGGATCATCCTGATAAAAATGAATCATTTCCATGTAAAGCCTGTCAATCCTGTTCATCCTGTAATCCTCCCTCCGCTGTAATAGTTTTATTATAACGTCACTATGGAAAGCTTGTCAATCCTGCGCCACCTTCACAATATACGTTCCGGACATCTCATCTTCAAAAACAATGCTTCCAAGACTCTGAAGCAAACTGTCATTCAGATTTGTACCGTACTTCTCCTGCTCCTGTCCACCTACAAATATATAAGAAATGTCATATCTCTTAATAAGCTCTTTTACCGTTTCTTCATCTGCAGATGTATAGATCGTTTCTATATCTGCACTTTTTTCATTCAGATCCGGCACATCATTTCTCCAGAGCCATTCATGTACATACCAGCCAAGCACGGTAGGAAGTCCTGTTGACGCGGACACTCTCTCATATCCGGTATAACTGTCTCCATTGGCTTCAAGAACTACAGGTGAGCCCTCAATATTCTCTTTCAGCCAGCGGATCGCAGCTGCATCCTGCGGAAAATCAGTCTCCAGAAATGTGGTCGCATCCAGTCCCTTATACTGAGATGGATTCCAGACTTCTCCAAACCAGGCATGAACCGCATTTCCGAAATATCCCACTGTCCAGATCAGCACAAAAAGTCCCACTCCTGAAAGAATTTTAAATATCTTCTGTCTGGAAACCACGATCAGCCTGTAGATACCATATCCCATGGTCATTCCAAAAAGAATATACGCCTGATATGTGAGCTTGAACATGGTATTTGCCCTGGCATTTCCGTTTTCGTAAATATCTCTTACATACACAAGCTCCGGTATCACAATAAGACCGATCGCACAAAGCCCCATGATCACTGCAAACAGATCCGGTACAGAAATTGCCTCCATCAGCCTGTACAGGCTTTTCTTTTTCATGCCTTTCAGTTTCTCCATAAGAATGGATGCGATCAGAAGCACCGTAAGGATCACAGGAAGCCCCCACAAAATCAGAAGCTGATACCACAGCGTATGATGCTGTGCCAGTGCCACACCCTGTACCATAGTCTCGAATTTCAGTGTAAACGGAAGAATCACCAGATAAGAAATTCCGATGATCTCAACCGCCTGCACGATCGTCACTGCCAGAACACGAACCACTTTTCCTTCAAAACGGATGATATTCGCAAACAGTACAACTCCGCCTGTCACAACAAAATAGATCACAAAATCCCAGTAATTCGTCCACTGGAACATTCCCAGAAGCACAGCTGCCAGCAGAATATGCGGCATAAGAAGCTGTCTCAGCCAGAAATCCCTCAGATCCTGTTTTTCCGGTTCCGTTCCTCTGTTTCGTATCATTTTCATCCATGCATACAGAAGTCCCACCAGGAAGATCACAAACATGACATTTACCACATGTGCATGAAGATCACCCAGCACAAAGGAATAGCATGGGAACTCATGAATCGTCTTGTCGCTGTCATTGACCGGATTATAGCCGATGTAACGTGTGGCATCCGGGAACCAGTAGCTCTCTGTCTCCTCTACTCCCTGTATTTTATGAATCAGAGGAATAACGCAGCGGTATACGATATAGTGGACATTTCCCGCAATGGAAACAGCAATTCCGGCTGTCACGCCAGACAGAGATGGAAGATATTTCTTCTTTCCGCTCATGCGTCCGTATAACCGGTCTTTCGCCATCTGGCGAACCAGCGAAAACGGAAACACAAATGCAAAAGCCGCCACAAAGGTACGCATCAGATTATAGGTCACTTCCACCCTGCTTCCGGTCAGTTTCGTAAGAAATACTGCAAAATACTGACCACCGTAATAATAATTGATCGTTCCCTGCGAATACCACAGATCACGTGCCGGAAGGGTTTTACTTCGCATCATGGCTTCCATAAAGCCGTAGTCCATAAATTTCTCGGTTCCATATGCCTGCGGACGAAAACCTGCCAGATACGTCCACAGAAGAAAGATTCCAAAAAACAGCAGTTCTTCCCTTATGATCAGCTGCATTTTTCCGGCTGGATAGCATTCGATGCCTTTTTTCAGCTGTACATGAAACAGCACTGCACAGATGATCCCACACACAACCGAAACTCCTATGCAGACAGCTGTCGTAAACGGAAGAAGCTCCACAGCCACCAGAAACCATGTGAGAAATCCGGTCACAGCAATAGCAAATACCTTGGAAAACAGCCATCCTTTATCCTCAAAACCTTCAAAAAGCCTTCCCGTCACAGGCATGGCTACCATTCCCATAAAAAGTGCCAGCAGCCACCAGGTCCAGAAAGTCCATACATCTCCTTTCAGAAGATATGCCGACAATCCAACCAGAACAAGGCCGACTATCATCTCCGGAAGTATTTCCCTGATTTTCATTTTCATCTGTCTGTTCCTCCTGTATCAGATTCTGTGGCGCAGGCGGATAAAATCTCCAAATGCCTGTCTGCCGATCTTAAATATTCTTTTCATGTTTATAGAATTTTTTCCTGCCTGACGAGGACGAAATGTGATTGGAATATATTCCACGTTCAGATGATGCTTCTCATAAATCACCGTCATCAGTACATTGGACAGAAAGAATCCATCAGGAATCCTCTTCAGAACTTTTTTGAGCTGTTTTCCCTTCATCAGACGATATGGTGTATTGGCATCCTTTACCCAGGTTCCGAAAATGAGAAAGATCACAAGTCTCAGAACTCTTGTCACAAACAATCTCGAAAGACCATCCTCTCTTTTTTTTCTGTAGCCAATAAGCAGTCCGCATTGTTCTCTTTTTTCCCAGAACTGCCAGAATTCCTCCGGAAGTGTCTGCCCGTCAGAATCTGTCTGAAATACGTAATCTGCACCTGCATCTACCGCATAATGATACCCTTTCAGAATAGTTCCGCCATGTCCTTCGTTCGGTTTGTCGATCCCGATAAGTCTTTCATATTTATTCTGATATTTCCGGATCACATCATAGGTTCCGTCCCTGCTTCCGTCATTAAGGATCACCAGACGGCTTTCTCCTCCGATCTTTTCTACCACCGGATACCACTGTTCGATTACAGAGCCGATATTTTTCTCCTCATTATATGCCGGCATAATAATATATAAGCTGTCATGTTTCATAGATTCTTATTCTCCCATCTTCCGAGGTATAAACCAGCGGATATGTTTTCTTTATGATATCTTCGCGGCATTGCTGCTGTTCAAACTGCATGTCCTCTTCAAAAAGAATATACGTGATCTTCTCCTGCTTTACCGTTTCCTCCAGCGTATACGGATCATCCGTCGTATAAATACGCACAGCCTGCTGTGCACGGTAATTGGTATCATATCCCGCAGACCAGGCATAATAGGGCCATCCGCAGTAAAGCATCACACCGGACATGGTAACCTCATTCATCGTATATTCCGGTGTCAGAAGAAGGTCGTTCTTATGAAGATTCTCAGAAAGCCAGTCCGTTAAACTGCTGTTCATATTGACAGTCATTCTGTGTCCTGTATCGTTATCTCTCAGAATAATCACATAATCATAAATTCCCGTTAAAGTCAGACAGATACACAAGATTCCACAGACAACCCTGCCTGTCCACTTCTTCCAGCCTTCTTTTCCTGCCAGAAAAATCCCCCGCATTGCCCATCCCCAGAAAATTGCCGTAAATGCATAGGAGATCATCACATATTTGTGATTGACATTGATATCCGGTGTCAGCGAAACCAGAAATGCAAACGCAAGCGGAAGAACAAATCCTCCCAGAACTGCCCGTTCTTTTCTTTTCAGAAATACAAGAACTGCAAACAGCCCAATAAAGAAAAATCCACTAATCTCTGTCAGATACCAGACAACACCTGACAGACTCTTGTTATCAGCCAGAAATCCCCAGTAAAACGAAGGATTCATGACACTTCCTGCTACGAAGATTTTTGATTGAAGCTCCGAAAAGAATACCGCGATTGCTGCACAGATCGCATAATCCAGCTTTCCATCTGAAAATACTGCAAAGCCTGCCAGGATCAGAAGCCCTCCGATCAGTGCCGCACCGTTCCAGAATGCAGTCAGTCCAAGAAATACGCCCAGGAGGATCGCAGTTTCCACATTTTTGCATACCCATGCTTCACGGAAAAAAAATCTTCCTCTGATCCATCGGAGACCTTTTTCATTATGGGCACAGCCTGCCTCCAGCCATTCCATAAATATCCACACAGCAGCTGCCACGATCAGAAGTCCAAACGCAAGATGTCGCTGATTCAGATATACATTAAAATTCCAAAGTCCCCAGTTTTCATTGGTCGTATAGCCGATAAAAGCTGTATTTGACTGTAATGTCTGTATAAGATCTCCCGCCTGTAAATGCTCCCACAGATACTGCCAGAATGCAGTTCCGCTCCGGAAGAAAAAAAACGCAAGAGCGACCGCCCCGGCCCAGAAGCTCCGAAACATCCGGTAACTGATCGCATAAAGGATCATCAGAAATCCCACCAGGGACAAAATGCTTACCAGATTGTATCCTATGTCAATACGCATTCCCAGATATTCCAGATTTCCTACAAGGAACTGAAACATAAAATGGTATTTCACATCCTGCCCGCCATAATGTGGATACTGTGTAGGGAAATTATTCCCTCTGGAAAAAGAACGCATCATCGCTGTATGCGGCGCATAATCACCAAACACAGAAAATCCGGAATACAGAATCCCATCTTTCATATGAAAAACATAGAACATCATCCAGGTCACAAATACTGTCAATACCACAAATAATACAGTCTCTTTTCTGATGATCCATTTTCTTGAGATCATTCCCTCTGTCACCGGAAATATATTTCTTTTTTTCTTCAGAAATCTTGCGACCACTACCAGCGCTGCAACCGTCATCACGATCAGATTTCCATAAAAAAGAGGATGTTCTGCTCCCGCGCACACGCTGATCATCCAGGAAATGATATACACTGCCCATGTCAGTAACAGAATTCCCGTTCCAAAAGCAGTCGGCAGTATCACCCATATCCGATTTCCATTTTCAGCTGTTTTGCGCGAAAACAGGCATCCCGCTGTTTCCATTCCTGTTAATATACATAATATAAGATAAATGATCCCAAACATCAAACTTTCTCCTTAATTCACGTAAAGTATATCAGAATAGCCTTTTCGTGAAAAGGCTATTCACATTTTTTTCAATTTTTTTCGTTCATGATCTGAAGATATTCATTGATCCCATCAGCTATAGACTGTGCCACTTTCTGCTGATAGTCCTCCTGTTTTAAAAGCTCTGCTTCCTCCTGATTTGTAAGAAAACCACATTCTACAATATTGATAACTCCCTCACTTCGTTTCAGCAGATAATAAGTCTTATTTCCTTTTGCAACACGCGGACGGCTGACGTTAAGCTCCTGATTCATTTTTTCCTGAATGGCCAGAGCAAGTTTTTTTCCTTCCTCGGAATCCTCGTAAAAAAAGACCTGCGGACCTCTGACCTGCGGATCGCTGTAACTGTTCTGGTGAATACTCACGGAAAGTACCGGTGCATATTCCCTTATCAGTGCAATACGGTTCTGAAGATCCTGTGCCTTCATATTCTGTGTATTTTCCTCATAAAGGCCTTTGTCCTCTTCTCTTGTCATCACAACTGTAAAACCTTTTTTCGTAAGCACACTTTTCAGCTTCTGCGCGATCTTAAGATTGATTCCTTTTTCTTTCAGACCGTCCACACCAACCATTCCGGAATCCACTCCGCCATGTCCTGCATCTACCAGGATCACTTTATTCTCTGACATATCTTTCGACGCATTTACAAGTTTTCCCGAAGTTATCGCTGCTTCCCTTGATAATATGTAAAAACACAGCAACATAAGCACTGCCATTCCCAGCTCTATGAAATGCTTTTTCACGCAAAACACCCCCGGCATATTTAATTAAATATATGCTGTCGGGAGTGTTTTTATCATTGCGTGTCTACAATCTCTTTTCTTTTGTTTATGCCAGATTCTCCGTGATCACCTTCCAGATTCCGCTGTTTTCAAATCCCAGCTTCCACTCTGCCACACCGGCAAGCTTATATTTCGGGATCAGCTTGACTTTCTCTGCGATCGACTTGGAATCCTCCAGCCAGATCTGATAGGTTGCACCATCGCCTTCATATTTTCCGTAATTCTGGCTTGTATTCTTATCCCAGTAGACCTCCGCACTATTATCTGCAATTGCCTGCTGTGCCTGATCCATTCCTATGGCTTCGCTTGTCAGTGCACCTCCATCTGTCGTCTTCCAGAGTCTGGTATAGAACGGAATCGCAAGAATCGTACGTTCCGCCGGAACCTCTGTCAGAGTATCCTTCACGCCCTGCTCCACCCATGGAAGAGAAGCTACGGAACCTGCATCTGAACCCACATAATGTTCATCATATCCCATGATGATAATATAATCCGTAACTTTACCCTGTTCAGCTCTGTCGTAATGGCTGGTAAAATTCTCAGGAACCGGATTATCCACGGAAAGCACCAGATTATTCTGATGGCACTGTATGGAAAGTTCTCGGAGGAACTGAAGAAAATGAATTCCTGCATCTTCACTCAGTGTCTCAAAATCAATATTGATTCCATCCAGACCATTTTTCAGCGCACTTGTCACAAGCTGATTTTCCAGATTCTGTCTGGAGCTGGTTTTTGAAAGAACCTCTGTTGTGCTGATATTTTCATTAAAATTATCCACAAGTCCCCAGACTTTCAAGCCTTTCTCATGGGCTTGCATCACATATTCTCCTGATGCAAGACTTGTGATATTTCCGGAATTATCTGCAACGGAATACCAGGTCGGCGAGATCACATTCACGCCTGTCATATTCTGAATGGCATCCGCAAAATAACTGTTTGCATCCGTGCTTGTAGTCTGATGCCAGGCCAGATTCACCGGCTCATCCATTGTCAGATATGTATAGGTCTCTGCTTTGAAATTCCGTTCATAACTGGTCGTATCCGCTGCTTTTACCTTTTTTTTCTGAATGTATCCAATATATCCGTCATCAGTAGCTACCTGATCCCATTCTTCTCCTTCTGTCATCAGCCGAAGAACTGTATTTTTCGCCACTTTCGTAAGAATTTCTGACTTGATTCCGCCCCGGTAACGTATTACGGTATCCTTATCAACCGTAACTGTAGATACATTGCCGAACTTATATTGTATAGCAACTCTGTCGGGGTCTTTATTTATATATACATCGATATCCGTATACTTTTTGATATAATCAAGATGAATATACACCTGATCATCCTTCAGCCAGACATTTCCTCCTGCCTGATCAGAAGCTGTTTCTTCCGTAAGACTGGAAGGTGTCGCATACAGAATCTTCTTGTTTTCACTATCCCAGTAATATCTCTGATTGAGATATCCATCTACTACATCTAAGGAAATATATACATCATCGCCGGAGATCAGCGCCTTCTGATCAAGTTTCTCTGTTCCCAGCACCAATGCTGCTTCCCCATCCACATTCTGACCATAATAATCTGTCAGACTCATCTGCTCCCTGGTTGGAATAAGTTTATTGATTCCATATACAGCCCCTCCCGCAAGAGTAACCAGAACAATCAACAGACATACCACCAGAACGGGCATGTATCTTTTTTTCATTTTTTTCTTCCTTTCGGTATCGAATGTTATAAGAACGTTCTCATTATAACATACTTTATCCGGTTTTCCTTACAAAAATCGACATTTAATAATTTTTCACAGTTTGTTTATATTTATCAATGCAAATTACATTCCCGTTTCATTCCTTACATTCATGGCAACAAACGGCTCCCCTCAGTGGTATGTATGAGTCCAGGGAAGCAGCTTATCAGCTTCACTTTTCAGGGAAGCCGTTCGTGCTCATGAATCTGTTTTAAATGTTTCGAATAAAATCAAAGCTTACACAGGCGATATGGCCTTCCTCATCTTCCGTATAATCCCGCATGTACCCTCCGTTTTCCGCAATCTGACAGGCTTTTGCGATCTTTTTCGGAGTACTTGGCGATCCATCCAGATAAAGGGATATTCCTTTCTCACGATAAAGCTCCAGCTCCCTGCGAAGGGGTTTCGCGGATTTCTTTTTTACCTGTGATATATTTGACGTATCCTGACCTCCTTTCCTGGTTTTTGTTTTCAGAAAACACCAACATAGGTTATCAGAAAAGCTGCAATGACCCTGTATAAATATAATATAAATAAAAGGGGGGATTCTTACTCTGTGCTCCGGCAGAAATACCGATGACATATGCACAGAAATCTTGTCTTTAGAAAAGTATGACTTTAAGTTATCTGTACTGTCGTCCTGTTTACTCAGGTCAGGCAGCTTTTCTGTTTTTCATTATACCTTTTTTCTGTTCAGATGCAAGCTTTTTATCTGATTTATAAAAAAATTCTTTTTTCCATGGTATCAGCATCTTTACATCTTGTATCTAACTGTTATATAATACAGTATGTAAAAGAATCAGATTGATTCTATAACAAACAACTTAATTTATTGACCATAGGATGTGATTATATGAAAATAGAAAAGATCAACGACAATCAGATCCGCTGCACACTGACGAAAGAGGATCTTGACAGTCATCAGATTCGTATCAGTGAGCTTGCCTACGGAACAGAGAAAGCTAAACGTCTCTTTCGCGATATGATGCAGCAGGCTCAAATACAGTTCGGTTTTGAAGCGGACAATATTCCGCTGATGATCGAGGCTATTCCAATAAATGCTGAGAGTATCATCCTCATCATCACCAAGGTTGAGGATCCTGAAGAGCTTGATACACGTTTTTCCAAATTCTCCCCATTTAAGGGAAATAAGCCCGTAGATACTGTAGAAATCGATGGTGCTGATAACATTATCGATATTTTTCAGAAGCTGTGCGAATCCAAACTTAAGAATTCTTCCCAGAAATCAGATGATTCCAATGTTGCTTCTCATACAGCTCAACCAGCAAAAGCCAAAGAATCTCAGGAATCTGCTTCAGTTTCCCAACACAACGAGAATTCTGTGCGGCTTATCCGTCTGTACAGCTTTCCCGGACTGGATGACGTGATCGCAGCTGCTCACGGCATGAACGGTTTCTTTGACGGAAACAACGTTCTTTACCGTGAGGGAGAAGACGGCGTTTATCAGCTGGTTCTTCATCAGTCCGACTGTACTCCGGAGGAATTTAACAAGGTCTGCAATATTCTTTCCGAATATGGAATTGGTCGGGCATTCACTCCGGCCGGTGAAGCATATCTTCGCGAGCACGGAACTCTGATAGTAGAAAATGCTCTTCAGAAACTTCTTGCCCTCTAAAAAACAAACCGCTGATGGAGATACGATCTTTTTGATCTGTATTTTCCACCAGCGGCTTTTTGTTTTTTCAGCAGTTTTTTTGCTGCTTACTCTTCTCCAAGAAAATCATTGATCTGTGCTACGAGAACATCTGCATCCAGTCCATGGACCATAGCTGCCTCTTCCAGAGATTCCATCTGTGAAGACGGGCATCCGAGACAATGCATTCCTGCTCTCATAAGGATCGGTGCAATATTCGCATCTACATTGAGAAGCTCTCCGATCAGCATGCTCTTTGTAACCTTTGCCATGATTGTATCTCCTTTTCTGATTTATCGAAATGTTTTCATCCCGCTCTGCTATTATAATACGAAATTCCCCTGGAATCAACGTTTCATTTCTCCTCCGAAAAAACATCTCCATTTTTCATTTTTGTTTATAAATTTGTACTTGTATTCTTTGTACAGATATATTAGAATGGGGATAGAATCCCTAAACGGGATACATATAATACACCATTATAAAGGAGGATATCAATTATGGCATATGTAATTTCTGACGAGTGCGTTAGCTGTGGAACATGTGAGGGTGAGTGCCCGAACGAGGCTATTTCTCAGGGAGATGAGCATTATGTAATCGACGCAGACGCTTGCGTTGACTGCGGAACATGCGCTGAGGCCTGTCCAGTTGGTGCTATCTCTGCTGAGTAATCGCACCATCAGCTTAAGCAACAATATGAATGAAAGAGGCTGTCGGTCTTTACCGGCAGCCTTTTTTGTTTCTTCTGTTTTTTCGTCCTTCACTGGAAGCAGCCGCTTCTCTTCTTGCCTGCTGCTGCCTGCGTATGGCCTCATCCAATGAACGGCATCGGTATTCACCTTCTTTTTTCCGCTGCATTTCTTCATGGATTAATCGTTCCAGGATCTCCTGGAATTCCAGAATCTTATCATTGTCCGCTGTCTTTCCCTGAAACTCATGTAATTTTTCCTGTTCTGTCAGCGGTACATCTTCTATTTCCACCGCCTCCCCCTCCAGCACCCGGACATCTGATTCTGCTGAATCCGACATATTTTCTGCCAGCTGGGGAATCAGTGTACGTATGGCTTTCAGCTGAAGTCCACGGTTCTTCAGTTCACTTATCTTAAGAAAAAGCTGAATATCATAAGGTGTATAATAACGGTGTCCCAGTTCATTGCGCCCGATCTTAAGATCAAGCTCTTCTTCCCAGTAGCGCATAACATAGGACTTTACGCCAGTCATCGTCACGGCCTGTCTGACTGTATATCTTTTTTCCATCGTGACGCCCCCTTATGCCTGATCATATGCATTTCTGCATAGTTACAGTATATCGTACAAGCTTTTGATTGGCAAGGAAAATCGGTTGACATAAATTGACAGGGTTTGTAGTGTAAAACATAAAAAAGCAGAGCCGCACGGCTCTACTTTTTCATATTTACAAACTGCGTATATCTTGGCAGCCATACAAGTTCTACGGTTCCGATGGGGCCGTTTCTCTGTTTGGCTATGATGATCTCCGCAATGTCTTTTTTTTCTGTATCTTTATGATAATAATCGTCTCGGTAAATAAACATTACCACATCGGCATCCTGCTCAATGGCCCCTGACTCTCGAAGGTCAGAAAGCATCGGACGGTGATCCGGTCGCTGTTCTACTGCACGGCTCAGCTGGGAAAGTGCGATTACCGGTACATCGATTTCTCTGGCAAGTGCTTTCAGAGAACGGGAAATATCTGAGATCTCCTGCTGTCTGGAATCGGATTTACCGCTTCCACTCATAAGCTGAAGATAATCGATCATAATAATTCCGAGATTATGTTCCAGCTTGTACTTCCTGCATTTGGAACGAAGCTCCGCAATGGAGATACCAGGTGTATCATCAATAATCAGATTGGAACCGCCGATGATATCTGCTCCTTCCACCAGTTTCGTCCAGTCCTCATCCTTCAGATTACCGGTACGAAGATTCTGGGAATCCACATGAGATTCCATTGCGAGCAGACGGTTTACCAGCTGTTCCTTGGACATCTCCAGACTGAAGATTGCCACCGTCACATCCTTACGAAACGCCATATACTGGGCAATATTCAGTACGAACGCGGTTTTTCCCATGGAAGGACGGGCCGCGATAAGCACAAGATCCGAAGGATGCATACCTGAAGTCTTATAATCCAGGTCTACAAATCCTGTTGGAATTCCGGTAACTGAGCCCTTCAACTTGGATGCCTTCTCAATATTGCTGACTGCATTTAAGACAACCTGCTGGATTGGCACATAATCGCTTCCGTTCGTTCTCTGAAGAATATTAAAAAGCTTCTTCTCAGATTCCTCAAGAATTGTTTCGGTACTCTCCTTCTCAAGATAGCAGGAGTTCGCCACTTCCTCCGTTGTACGGATCAGCCTTCTTAAGACAGCCTTCTCACTTACGATATTCGCATAATATTTCACATTGGCAGAGGTAGGAACTGCTGCGATCAGATCACGGACATATTCCATACTGCTGATGTCCGGCGGCAATTCTTTCTCCTTCAGACGATTCTGCAATGTGATCAGATCTACCGGCTTTCCCTCATTACAAAGCTCTACCATGGCATCAAAAATAATGCCATACTGTTTCTGATAAAAGTCATCACTGGTCAGTATCTCGGACGCAACCAGTATCGCATCACGGTCCAGAATCATGGACCCGATCACCGACTGCTCTGCCTCAATACTGTGCGGAAGAATCCTCTTGATCAATGCTTCTTCCATTGATTATGCCTCTTTTACCCATACCTTGAGACTTCCGGTTACCTTCGGGTGAAGACGTACCGGCACATTGGTAACACCCAGATTACGGATCGGGCTCTCCAGCTGAAGTTTCTTCTTATCAATGTCAAGATTCAGCTGTTTTTTTGCCGCCTCAGAGATCTCCTTGGAGGATACAGAACCAAATGTTCTTCCACCTTCTCCGACTTTCAGTGTAAGAATAATCTCTTTTGTGGAAAGTTCCTCAGCAAAAGCTTTGGCCGCATCCAGATTTTCCTGTGCAACCTTCTCCTCATTTGCCTTGCGAAGCTTGAGGTCATTGAGGTTCTTGGATGTAGCCTCTACGCCAAGCTTTTTCGGCAGGATCATGTTTCTTGCATATCCGTCACTTACATTTACGATCTGTCCCTTTTTTCCCAGGGATTTCACATCTTCCAGAAGAATTACTTTCATTTCTGTTTATCTCCTTCCTGATATAACTGGTCTATGATTTCTTTCAGCATTCTCTCGGTCTCATCCATCGTGTCTTTTACCTGGGCACCGGCGATATTCAGATGTCCGCCGCCTCCCATTCGTTCCATCATGACCTGTACGTTGACCTCATCAATGGCTCGGGCACTGATGTAAACCTCGTTATTATAGCTGGTAAGAACAAATGATGCCTTGACTCCGGCAATATTCAGAAGCTCATTTGCCGCCTGTGCACCTACAACGGTCGGACTTTCCAGACCCTCGCTCGGACATCTTGCAATCGCAAAACAATCTCTATAGATTTCTGCGGTACGTACAGCCTCAGCTCTTGCCTTATAGGAATCAATATTATCACGGAGCATCTTACGTACACGTGTCACATCCGCTCCGCATCTACGCAGGAATGCTGCCGCCTCAAAGGTACGCACACCTGCTCTTGTTGTAAAATTATTGGTATCAATCATGATACCCGCATAAATACAGTCCGCCTCAATACTGCGAAGCTTCAGCCCGTCTGCAAAATACTGCAGGATCTCTGCAACCATCTCACAGGTTGAGGAAGCATAAGGCTCCACATAGGAAAGAACTGCATTCTGTATCACTTCACTACCCCGGCGATGATGATCCAGCACAACAATCGTCTTCGTCATATAGAGAAGATCCTGGCATTCCGTATAGCTTGGCTTGTTGGTATCCACTACGATCACGACCGTATTATTATCCACAAGTTCTTTCGCCTGACTGCTGTCCACAAACATAGATGGCTCGTAATCCGGATTCTCCATAAAGCCACTCATCAGAGGGCGGATAGAAGTTGTCGGATCATTGATTACAATATGCACCGGCTTTCCAAGTGTCTTACCGGCACGGTATATACCGATTCCGGCGCCAAGAGCATCTACATCTGTGATCTTATGTCCCATGACCACAACACGGTCCTTGGTGCTCATAAATTCCTTCAATGCCTGTGCCTTCACACGGGCCTTCACACGGGTGGATTTCTCCATCTGCTGAGCCTTACCGCCAATGTAGGTAATATTGTTGCCATTTTTGATCACAACCTGATCACCGCCACGTCCCAGTGCCATCTCAATGGCGATCCGGGCATATTCATAATTCTGAATATAAGTCGATGCATTCAGACCGATTCCGATACTTAAGGTCACTGCCATCTCATTTCCGATGTTGACAGTCTTAACTTCATCCAGAATGTGGAATCTCTGTTCCTTCAGGGTTTCCAGAGAACTCTGACGCATGATCAGAAGATATTTGTCCTTCTCAAGCTTCTTTACAAGCCCATCAAAATTGGAAAAATATTTCGTAATCTTCCGGTCAATCAGTGCGATCAGAAGTGATCTTCTCACATCCTCCACACTCTCAAGAGCTTCCTCATAATTATCCAGATAGGCTAGTGCTACTACCAGCTTATTATCCTCGTTTTTCTGAATGTACTCCTTAAGCTCTGTCTCATCGTAAAGATACATGGCGATCAGACTTACATTCTGTGACATATCCTCCAGAATATCTGCGTGGCTTACCACTTCTCCCATTGTCACACGCTGCATGGAGACTCTGTAGATCCTTTCTCCGAAATGTGTACTCATCTCGGAAATCTCCAGCTCGTCTGCTACCGGAAGCTTATCCGGAGTAATATCCGGAAAAATCGTGCTGATATTTTTTTTGTAGAACTGATCTCTTCCCGTGATCTCCGAAAAAATACGGTTTGACCAGATCATCCGCCCTTCCATATCCATAATGGCATATGGCAGTGCCAACTCCTCAAGCATCCTCTTTTCCACCACATCATACTGATTGGCAAATGCGATCATATCGTTGATGATCAGCGGTTTGTTATAACGGAAAAGCTGTACTGCGATAAAAATGTAGATCACAGTACCTATAGACACCAGAATTCCGGCTTTCACACTTACAATAAACACCAGCAGATCCAGCAGCACGACCAGCACCGAAAGATACAGCGGCCAGCGCATGAAGTGTTTCATGGGCCCTTTAAATTTAACTTTGTTGTTCATTGCCTTTTCCTGTTCTTAACGTAATTTAACCATAAGTTATCTTTTATTATAACAGATTCCTCATTATAATTCCATACTTATGATATAAATCGCCAGACATTTAACCCGTTCACGCGGGAATTCGATAAAAAAACAAAGCCGATGCTTAGCAGACGACTTGCATCTGTTTCACACCGGCTTCGTGGATGATCGGAATTAGTCCTGAACGTATGGCATCAGGGACATATGACGTGCTCTCTTAACAGCAACTGTCAGTGCTCTCTGATGTTTCGCGCAGTTACCTGTAATTCTTCTCGGGAGAATTTTACCTCTCTCGGAAACATACTTTCTTAACTTTGCTACATCCTTGTAATCAATCTCGTTATTCTCTTTACCGCAGAATACACAAACTTTTTTTCTTCTGCGTCCGCCTCTTCTCTTCATCGGAGAATCTGGTCTCTCGCCTCTATTGTAAGCCATGATTGTTTCCTCCTATCTTATTCGTATCATCTGTCTTAAAGCAGATGTTCTAGTTGAACGGCAGCTCCTCGTCAATTCCGTCCGGAATGTTCATGAAGCCGTCGGCGCTTGCTGCGCTTGGACTTGGCATAGACGGTGCAGGTGCCGCATTTGTCTGAGGATGACTCGCTGCATAGCTGTCACTGGATGCTTTGCTCTCGGCAAATTCCTGTTCCTCAACAACGACCTCTGTCGTATAAACCTTCTGTCCCTCACGGTTCGTATAGCTTCCTGTCTGGATACGTCCCGTAACTGCAATTTTCAGTCCCTGTCTGAAGTACTTCTCCGCAAACTCTGCTGTACGTCCGAAAGAAACGCAGCTGATAAAATCAGCACTTGCCTCTCCGTCACGACGGAATCTGCGGTCAACTGCCAGTGTATATCTGGCGATTGCCAGGGCATTCTCTCCTGCGGAATATCTCACCTCAGGATCTCTTGTCAAGCGTCCCATTAATATTACTTTGTTCATCGTTCTACCTCTCTTATGATTTCACTTAACTGAACAGGTTCTTAATGGTATTTTCTGAAATACGCTGCAAAAAAATTATGCCTCTTTCTTGACAACCAGGTATCTTAATACATTGTCCATGATGCGGACATGTCTCTCGATCTCCGCTGGGCACTGAGAATCTGCTTCAAACTGAATAAAATAGTAGAAGCCTTCATGCATTTTCTGAATCTCGTAAGCTAATTTCTTCTTACCCCATTCTTCAACTTCTGTGATCACGCCGTTGTAACGTGTAATGTAGCTTTTAGCTTTCTCAACTACAGCGTCACGTGCTTCGTCCTCAAGCTTAGCGCTCACAACTAATGCTAACTCGTACTTGTTCATGCTTGTCTTAACCTCCTTATGGTCTTTTGGCCCTTTGCCTGTCAAAGAGCAAGGATATGAAATATATCACGATTGTTGATTCTAGCATATCTTTTCCGTGATGTAAAGCATAAATTTAATTTTTTTCGATTTTTTTTAAATTTCGTGTATTCTTCTCCACAAGCTTGCGTGCCACCATGATCTGATGGCCGCATCCCATACATTTCAGGCGGAAATCTGCGCCTACACGTAAGATTTCCCAATCCTTGTTTCCGCAGGGATGCGCTTTTTTTAAAGTGACCATATCTCCTACTTCATAATTTAATCCCATTATCTGCTCCTCAGTTATAATTTTTTCTCACTGCACGTATCTTCTGTTATATCCGAATCTGGCTGAATACCTGTCCAATCGGTTCTTTAATAAGAAGATCCGCATACTTATCGCGAGGTGTCGATGCCTTGTTAATCACCACCAGATGCTCCCCATGGAAATAATCGATCAGTCCTGCCGCCGGATACACCGCCAGTGAAGTACCTCCTATGATCAATACCTGTGCCTCTGATATCGCTCTCACGGATTCCTGGATCGTATGATCGTCCAGGCCTTCCTCATAGAGAACAACATCCGGCTTGATGATGCCGCCACAGGAACATTTCGGAACACCTTTTGCAGCTTTCATATATTGGAAATCATAGAACTTTCCGCATTTCATACAGTGATTACGGTAAACGCTTCCATGAAGTTCCAGAACGTTCCGGCTTCCTGCCATCTGATGAAGATTATCAATATTCTGCGTGATCACAGCTTTTAACTTGCCTGCCTGTTCCAGCTGGGCAAGCTTAAGATGAGCTTCGTTCGGTTTTGCCGTATCGCAGAGCATCTTATCCTGATAAAATTTAAAAAATTCCTCCGGCCTTCGCATAAAAAACGTATGGCTTAAGATTGTCTCCGGCGGATAATCATACTTCTGATTGTAGAGACCATCCTGACTCCGAAAATCCGGAATTCCGCTCTCTGTGGAAACGCCGGCCCCTCCGAAAAATACGATATTATCGTATTCATCAATGATCTTCTGTAATTTTTCGATTTCATTTCCCATATATATCTTCCTCCCGCTTTGCGCTTACGATCAACACCTGGAGACATCTTTACTGCGGATCAACTGCATTTACACGCTTTCCCTGTACAACAAAACGCGTTGCCTGATTACCAGTGCATGTAGAAAGTGTAACAATCTTGTCTTTTTTATCCGCCTTATCCTCACTGGCATCTGTCTTGATTTCCGAATTCTTGAGCATTTTTTTCTCATATTCCAGAAATTCCTTACCAGGTCCCTTAAACAGGGTATAAGTATCACTGTCCACAGAAGTCGTATATGCTGCAATGATCTCATACCTGTAGTTCTTCTCCGGAGTAAGGATCCAGAAATATTTGCTGGCATTATAAAGTGTTTCATCTTCTCTGTATTTCTTCAGCATTCCAAACATGGAACCATTCTTCATATTGTGTCCGTATACCAGGGTATTACAGTCACTGAAATCTCTTTTATTTTCATAATCAATAAAGATCGTTCCTGCAAAATTGTAGTTTTTCTCATAAGTCTGGTGGAGATATGTGTTATTATCCTCTCCCTGCACCACCGGATAACTGATCTGGGGTAAGGCTTCCATATAAATCCAGCCGATCACATCATTATTGATGCTCTTAAGGGAATTAAAATCAATGCTGATCGGTGCCACCGGCTGCTGTTGTTCGTCCGGCTGTCCCAGCTCTTCCACCTCATCCGGATCACGTTCTGTCACTGCCATTTCTGAGATGCTGTTATACTCGTCTGTGCCTTTTTTATACTCTGTATAAATATGATAGAGATTAAATGCCGCATAACAGAATACACAGATCGCCGCGATCAGTACAAGAGTCAGGATGTAATCCCCTGCTGTTTTTTTCTTTTTTTTCCTGTCTTTCCTGCTCATAATCACCCTCCTTTGATCTGTCAGGATTATCTGGTTTCTGTATTCATTATAAATATCCCTCCGTTTTCTTGCAACTGTTTTGTTTTATGCAGAAAAAAGCAGCTCCGGATTGGGCGTCCGAAGCTGCTTATGCGGTATGATCTCAAAGATAACTTTTTCAGGCTAATTCTTTGCCTGTGAGCATTTTGTATGCCTGAAGATATTTCTCGATGGTCTTGTCCACGATCTCCTGTGGAAGTGTCCAGTCGTTACCCGGGTTGGCTTTCAGCCAGTCACGGGCAAACTGCTTGTCAAAGGATGGCTGACCATGTCCTGGTTCATAGCCTTCTGCCGGCCAGAAACGGGAGCTGTCCGGTGTCAGCATCTCATCGCCAATCACCAGGTTGCCTTCCTCATCAAGTCCGAACTCGAATTTTGTATCTGCAATGATGATTCCCTTGCTGAGGGCATATTCTGCACATTTCTTGTACAGTGCGATAGTGTTGTCACGAAGCTTCTCAGCATACTCGCGGCCTTTTCCAGGGAAATATTTCTCAAGATGATCAATGCTCTGCTCAAAAGAAATATTCTCGTCGTGATCACCGATCTCAGCCTTTGTGGATGGTGTGTAGATTGGCTCAGGCAGCTTGTCGGATTCCTTCAGTCCCTCCGGAAGTTTGATGCCACAGACAGTACCGTTCTCCTTGTAGCTTGCCCAGCCGCTTCCTGTGATGTATCCACGGACGATACATTCGATTGGCAGCATGTTCAGCTTACGGCACATCATGGATTTTCCTTCGAATTTCTCCTGCTGGAAAAACTCCGGCATGTCCTTTGTATCTACAGAAATCATATGGTTAGGAAGAATGTCCTCTGTCATGTCAAACCAGAATTTGGACATCTGTGTCAGTACTGCACCTTTCTTTGTAACTTCGTTATTCAGAATTACGTCAAAGCAGCTGATACGGTCTGTTGCAACCATAATCAAACTGTCGCCGTTGTCATAGATCTCACGTACTTTACCTTCTTTGATTGGTTTTAATTCCTGCATGTTTTCACACCTCATCATTCGGTTTTTGTTTTGTTTGTTTTCGACACAATTACGGTATCACCAATCCGGTCTCTCTGTCAAGACGCCAAGCCCTCTCCAGTCATAAGTATTCGTTAAGAGATCATTCATATTTCTAATAGTGTTTTACATTCCTCCTGAAGTTTCTTCTCCTGCTTCCGGTAAAGAAGCTTCTCACTGCAGGCAAAATACGGTTCGCAGCCATACTCCCGGATAAAAGCCCCTGCATGGCTGTTTCTTGTCAGCCCGGTCACAAAAAGCACCGTCTCCTGACCGTCCCCGAAGCAATCCTTCATAAACGCAAACGCCCGGTCAAGCTCTCCTTTTACCTGTTCTGCCACTTTTTTACGTCTGGCTGTCATTTCGCCGAACAACTCCCGTATCCGTCCAAAACCATCCTCCGCATCTGTAATATGCTCCTTCCGAAGCGTAAGACTGTATTCCTCCAGCATACGGATCACCAGCTCCTCCTGCGTCTGCTGCTCTACAGTCAGAAGCTCTGCCTCCAGCCGCACCGCAAGGCTCTTTTTCTTCACATCAATAAATTCTTCCAGGGCAGTGATCTCTTTCTTATCGCTCAGAAATGCTTTCAGATGTAGAAGCTCCTGGTAGACCACTTCCGTCTCTTTATCAAGCTTTTCGTATGAAAGAAAACTGCTGTTCAGTCCGTCAAGCAGAAGTCCGGTTACGAGAAAGCGTTCCTCAAACGATGCCTCCCTTGCCATTTTTTCCCGCTCCCCGCGCTCATCCTCCGGCATAGTCCCATCCAGCAGCCTGTCAAGCCCATAGTCCGTTCCGTACTTCCGGTACAGCTGATAGCTGGCAAAAAAGCTCCTGGCGATCTCATCCCTGCACAAATATTCCCCGATCAGATTCTCCGTGATTTCAACGCCAAGCTCTTCATAAGCTTTTAGGATTTCCGAAAGATCCTCCCAGCCTCTCGCAGTCACGAAAAATTTTCCCTCGGCAGTATTTTCCACAGAATAAAAATGCTCTTTTTTCATGCCAAGATATGACAGGATCGCACCATGAATCCCTTTTTTCCAGGCATATTCCATCCATACATCCAGATCAGCCTCCAGATCCATGCGCCGCACACGGTCCAGCGTCACAATATCAAATTCCCGGACAGATTTATTGTATTCCGGCGGATTTCCCGCTGCCGCGATCAGCCATCCTTCCGGAACACTGTGACTTCCAAAGGTCTTGTTCTGCAGAAACTGCAGCATCGTAGGCGCAAGCGTCTCCGACACACAGTTGATCTCATCAATAAAAAGAATTCCCTCTTTCTTTCCGCTGTGCTCTATACAGTCATATACAGAAGCTATGATCTCACTTAAAGTATACTCTGTGATGCTGACCTCTTTTCTGTTGTAGCAGCGCGTCACGATACGCGGCAGTCCAACCGCGCTCTGCCTTGTGTGATGAGTGATCGTATAAGCCACAAGACCCACGTTGCATTCTTCTGCCACCTGTTCCATGATCGCAGTTTTTCCGATTCCGGGAGGTCCCATGAGAAGGACAGGACGCTGTCTCAGTCTTGGGAATGTATAACGCCCATGAGCATCTTTTTTGTTGTATGCCAGCAAGGTATGCCGTATCTCTTCTTTCGCTTCTTTTATGTTCATCGTCTTCGTTCCGCTCCTTCCTGCTCTGCCACAAGCCGGATCGCCCAAGGCGGAACAAGTTCCATTTTTTCTGTTTTATGCAAAAATACAAAAGCTGTCTCATAATCCGGCTTCACAGCTGGATAAATCCCGTCTCCATCTGTAAAATAGATCAGTGCCTTTAAATGGTGGATTTCTTTTTTCTCCTGCTGCTCCCTCACATACCGGAACACCGGCCGGAAATCCGTTCCGCCACGCCCCTGGATCACGATATTACGGCTGTATTCCTTCCATTCTTCCTCCGAATGGATTACTTTCACATCCTGCACGCAGCAGTCACACTGAATAAGATACACCTTCATCTTATGAAAAAAATTCTCTTTCTCACTTAAGATCGAATAGGTTTCTCCAAGAAATCGCCGCACCGTCTCCCCGTCACAGGAACCGGAGGTATCAATGGCGATCACAAGCTCCTCAAGCCGGTTCACTTCTTTATATTCCAGCGGCTCGATCAGCGGAAGATTTCCATAGTGTTCCATTCCGTAATTATAAAAAATATAATCAAAGCTTTCTGTGTCCAGCTCCACTTCCTCACGCAGCACGGAAAACTGCCGGAGAAACTTCTTATAATCGTACCTTCCTGATTTTATGGTACCGGTCTCCTCGCTCTGGTCCCCTTCCTTCATTCCCCGCCGTTTCCGGTGATCCTGCCTGTTTGCAGCTGTATAGGAAAGAAGACGGTTCCATTTCTCTTTTGTCTTTTTTCCCATTTCTCCTGTGCAGGCGTCCCAGAGTGTGTGGTCATCAAAATGAAAAGCTGACTCCATCTCCTCCAGACGGAACGGAAAGCTCTCTGTTTTCAGCTTATGGTAAATCTTTTCTGCGGAATCCACCTGACTTCCAAGTGCTTTGAGAGTCTTTCTTTTTATCTCATTTTCTTCGGTTTTCAGAACCGTGATCTTCTCCCTGGTGATGATCTGCTCCACTGCAATATCACAGGCCAGATTCCACAGACGCCGGTCTTCACTGTTCTCGCGGAAAATATGAAGATACAGACAGTGAAGCAGCATATGCAGATATCCTCTTCGCACAGCTTCCGGCTTTTTCACATAAAGCTCCATAAGATATTGTGGTGAAAAAAGAAAGGCTTCTCCGTCTGTACCGATGGTTCTTGTTTTATCCGAAGCTTCTCCATGAATACATGCAAAGGCACCATCCAGATATGGAAAATAGTAGTACAACTCGTTCCTGATATTTTCCAGAATATGTACTCCCAGTTCTTCCTGTTTCCGATCCACGGGATGCGCCTCCTTTCGAACCACATTTCTCACAGTTCAAATTTCTTCTCTTTAAATCCGTAGTTTTCTTTTTTTAAATGAAGAAGTCCCATCAGTGCCGCAGGTTTTCGCCATTCCTCGGCGAGCTTTAGAAACCCCTCCAGCTCCCGCTCGCCGAACCACTCATTTTCATAAAGCTTCTCGATCTTTTCCCAGTCATCCTCCAGGATCAGGCGTTCCACTGCCGGCCGTATCCGCTTCTTAAGGTAAGCGCCGTAGTCCTCCCGCTCTTCCTCTGTCACCTCTTCTGCCAGAAAATATCCACGCAATGCAACAGCCAGGCGAAGTGGCTCCTGCTTGGTACTTCCAAACTTCCGGTAAAGATGTTCCGCTTCCGTCTTTGCATCTTCGTTCTTCGCCCTCATTTCAAGGGCATTCGCAGCAACTTCCACATCCTTCTGAAAACGGCTCAGTTCTGTCATATAGATCCCTCCTGTCTGATGTCTGTTCACGGCATTTTTTATACCTTTATCATATCACGAAGAGGGCTATTTCACCATTACTTTCTCAGATTCCTTTCTTATAAAGAATAAAAGAATAGACCATCGGGATCAGCACACATACCGCCACAATGATCAGCAGCAGATTTATACTCAGGATCAGAGAATTCGCCAGAAAAAGAACGCCTCCCAGAATAATCGTCCAGCCCGCCAGACGGTTAGTTCTGTTCCAGTTCTCCTCACTGTTCAGTGTCCAGGGAAGTTTGATTCCTATTGTATAATTCTGTTTCACCTTGTGGATATAATTTCCCAGAAAGATAAACATAAGCCCAACCAGTATATTTATCACCATTCCCACATTTACATCCATTCCCAGTGCTACCCCGTAGATCGACATACAGCAGACCACTGACACGATCGGTACCAGCCACAGGATCATATTAAAAATACGCTTACCGATATTTCTTCGTTTCGGATCATTCGCTGTAGCGATCACGCAGAACAGATGCACCAGAAGCAGCAGAAACGGAATTCCGAACACGGCCACAGGTTTGCTGCTCCAGCCATTCGCCAGATTATGCGTGTCAAAATGTGTGGCAATCTTTTCCGGCAGACGGTTCCAGAGGAGAACTCCTGCCAGTGACGGCGACAGTGTAAGAAGGCATCCTGAGATCAGTGATGTCTTATATTCCTTTAAAAATTCTTTTCTTTCCTCATTCTTCATGTTTATTTTCTCCTTTCAGGTCGCTGAGCCACAGAAGCAGTTCTTCTACCACCGTAGTATTCAGCTCATAATACACAAAATTCTTCACCTTTGTCTCCCACACCAGATCCGCTTTCTTAAGAATCTTCAGATGATAGGATATGGTCGCTCCCGTCATGTCAAAATGTCCGCCGATCTCACCGGCCGACATTTTCCCATTCTTTAAAAGCTGCAGGATTTCCCTTCGCACAGGATCCGAAAGCGCCTTGAAGGTTTCCGCAAAAGCCATTGCTGCCTCCCTTCCGAACGGGTATCTACGCTCCGTTCTTTTTTATAGTATTTAGAAATATTTCTAAATAGAATATATATTTTTCTCATTCATAAGTCAACAGGTATTTAGATTTTTTTCTAAATAGTTACATTTGTCATATACAAAAATATTCGAGTGCATAAAAAAACGAGGATATCTTTCATCGCCTCTGCGACCTTATGATATCCTCATTCTACTTTGAGCCGTCATATTCTGTTTTCCTCTCTGCAAAACTATCTCATGCAAAAATCAAGTCTGGATGTAATCTCAGGTGCAAGCTCCGGCACATGTGCACAAAATTCCATTTCTCTTCCAAGCCCAATGGATGCAACTCCGAGAATCGATTTTCCGTTTACGGTTCTGTGCCCTCTCTTTAAATCCACAGCAAATGGAAAACGCTCTGTCACGTCGAGAAAACGATTCACTTCATCCATGGTTTCAAACTGTACTTTTCTCACTGTCATTAATTCTCCGCCTCCTTTTTTCTATCTTTACTATTATTTTACTATGAAATATCCATTTGTACAGAGTAAATTTTTATGAAAAAAGGTGGAATTTTTGGATGTTATCCTCGCGTATTTCTGGTACAATATAAAAAAACAACACTCAGGAGGTATCAAAATGTCAAAAAAGAACCTTATCGCAGGACAGTCCGGCGGACCGACCGCAGCGATCAACAGCAGTCTTTACGGTGTGGTATCCGAAGCACTTAGGCACACAGACGAGATCGACCACGTTTATGGCATGGTCAACGGCATCGAGGGATTTTTAAACGGAACCATCCTTGATTTCAAGGAAACACTTCCGGGAGATCAGCTTCAGGCACTGACCTGGACACCTGGTGCCTACCTTGGTTCCTGCCGCTACAAGCTCCCCGAATCTCTGGAAGATCCGGTTTATCCTGAACTTTTCCGCAAGTTTGAAGAGATGAACATCGGCTGGTTCTTCTATATCGGTGGCAACGATTCCATGGATACTGTCAGCAAGCTTTCCCGCTATGCCGAGAAGATCGGAAGTGATATCCGTATCCTGGGTGAACCGAAAACCATTGATAATGACCTGGTAAATACCGATCACACACCGGGCTTCGGAAGCGCTGCACGCTACGTAGCTTCCACGGTCCGTGAAATCACTCTGGACGCCTGTGTCTACGAAAAAAAATCTGTCACCATCATTGAGATCATGGGACGTCATGCAGGCTGGCTTACAGGTGCTGCTGCCCTGGCCCGCAAATACACCGGAGATAATCCCCTTCTCATCTATCTTCCGGAAACAGATTTCGATGTAGAGGAATTTCTTCAGAAAGTAAATGCCGCCTTCGAGAAAAACTGCAACGTTGTTGTCTGTGTGTCCGAAGGAATCCACGATAAAGACGGCACCTTCATCTGTGAATATGACAGTGCCGCAGGAACGGATGCTTTTGGTCACAAGATGCTTGCAGGCTGTGGCAAATACCTGGAGAATCTTGTCCGCAGCCGTCTTGGTGTCAAGGCACGTTCTGTTGAGCTCAACGTCAGTCAGCGCTGTTCCGCCTCCATGCTCTCCGAGACAGACCAGCAGGAAGCAATCCTCGCCGGTGAATTCGGCGTTCAGGCTGCTCTCTCCGGCGAAACTGGAAAGATGATCGCCTTCAGTCGTTTAAGCGACTCTCCTTATTCCATGAAATGCACCCTGGAGGATGTCAATCTCATCTGCAACGAAGAAAAAACCGTGCCAGTTGACTGGATCACAGCCGACGGCTCCGACGTTACAGAAGACTTCATCCGCTATGCACGTCCTCTGATCCAGGGAACAGTGGAAGTTCCGGTCGGTGAAGACGGACTTCCGGCGTTTGTATACCGAAAATAATTCTCATGGAGGTTCAAAATGAAAGCACATAAATATTGGTCACTCGGTGCACTTTTTACCATGCTGGGAGCATTTTACACCGGTTACAAGAATATGAGATCAGCCCATAAATATTTTGCCTTAAGTTCACTGCTTTGTATGATCATGTCAATCTACTCCGGTCATAAAATGATTTCAGGAAAATCCAAGCACACCAAAGCATCTGCTTCTGAAGATAACGCAGAATAATTTACACAGCAGTAAAGATATTTTTTCATATATGATGCCTGGCAGAAACAATTTTTCCGCCAGGCATGTTTTTTTATATCCATAAATTTCTATGTCAGCAACTCAAACGTATGATACAAATCCACACGCCCATACCCCCACTCTGGATTGGGGTACTGCATATTCTCCTCTCTTCGGGCTCCTCTTTGCAGATAATATTTCACACTGCTTCCCGTAAAAAACGGCTGATTGTTCCGTATGATCGCCCATTCAAACAAAAGCGCTGCAATCCCGGACATCTGTGCTGCCGCAATACTGGTGCCAGAACGCACCCCAAATGCGCCTCTCATCAGCGGAGTCTTCACATTCACCCCAGGAGCAGCCAGATGGGGGGTCACCATTCCCGAAGGTGTGTACCCCCTTCCCGCCGCTATATAAAGACTTCCGTCCTTGTGCTGATAAGCAGTTGCCGTGATACTGTTTCCCGCGTCTCCAGGTGCAGTGACGGTCGTATATGGCGATGGCTCCAGAAAATACGTATCCTGGGAGATCAGGCTTTCCACTGGAAGCCACATATGGAACTGCACATTCTGCCGGTTTCTGGCCTCCGTAAAAATCTTCCAGATACCCGCTGCCGGATGAAAAAAGCGCAGATATACAAGCGAATATCCTGTCTGTCTCTCAATCAGAATATAATTCACATACACCTTCGTCTCCACAAAAACGAAAGACAGCTCCTGTGTCCTTGCCCCCAGTGAACTACTCACATCCAGGCTCTCCCCCGTTGGTGACTGAATGGAAATCTGATAGATCTCCGGTGGTTCTCCCCAGAATTCCAGTGTAAATCCCTGCTCCTTCTCCGCGATCCGAAGTTCTGTAGTGATCCGCCCTCTTCCCTGAGAAAAAAATCCGGTGCTGTGATTCCGGGTATTCCCCTCATTTCCCGCAGCCACAGATACAGACACCTGGGAAAAATTCGCCACATAATCCACATACTGGCTGAGTGCGTTTTTTCCCAGATGCGCGCCCTGGCTGCTGCCGATCCCAAGGCATATGGACAGCGGCATTCCAAGCTCCCTTGCCCATTTCATGGCAAAAGCCACCGCCATCATAAGGTCATTCTCCTGAAAAACCTCCGCATCCGGCGGATAAAGATAAAAATTCCGAAGATACTGCTTTGCCTGTTTTACCTTAATAATAATCAGAGATGCCTCCGGTGCTGCTCCTGTGAAATTTTCTTCCGGAACCTGGTTTCCGGCGGCAATCCCGGCCAGTGCCGTTCCGTGTCCGTTGGTATCCTCTGACGGCACGATCCGGAGAGGTTCTTCCTCTTCCAGTGCCCGGTCAATATCCTTTTTTCGAAACAGCCGTCCGTATGGCACCTCCGCCCTGCTGTTTTCATCGCCTTCAAGCAACTGATCCCATAGATATTCGATCCTGGTTCCCCCTGCATTTCGAAAAACCGGATTCTGATAATCAATCCCCGAATCGATCACAGCTACAGCAGTTCCCCTTCCCCGCAGCTTCAGATAAGGATGATCGTGAAGCCTGGTAACGCCCGACGCTCCGGCTGCTTCCATATCCATATATGTATAGCATTTCGGAATGGAATTATAAGAAGTTCCAGTAACCTCCATCTCTCCCATATTTTCCAGCGGCACATACAGGATTCCGAATATTTCATTGATTTCCTGAAAAACAGTTCCCGGAAAAAGCTCCATGGTATTTTTTACATTTTGCATGTATTTCACGATAAAATCCCCGAAGTGCTCACTTTGTGCCGGATTTTCCGGCTGCACTCCGGGGATTTCTTCCTGTGTTCCCATATATGGCTCAAAATCTTCTTTTTTCAGCATAGCAGACCTGCTTTTGCCGTTTTCACAGACTTATGCGTAAACGGCCTGTCCATATGTCTGCTGTCGGATTGTTTTGTGGCAATGCAGACCTTCTCTTATCGTCCTGCCACTTTTGACGTACTTCTTTTCATCACCTGCACCAGAAGCAAAATTCCTGCAATTCCCGTAAAAATACTGATAAACTGAGAAGTTGAAAAAATCCCCACACTTCCCCTGATGATGTCTCCTCTGAAAAATTCTATGATAAAACGTCCCATACTGTAGAAAATCAGATAGCAGGCTGTCACCTGACCGTCTGCTTTTTTATGACGGACGATCAGTATCAGCACCAGAAAATGCAGAAAATCCAGTCCGCTGGAGTACAGCTGTGTCGGAATCAGTGCTACATGATTCGGTGCATAAACGGATTCCTGAAATGTAACCGATAAGATACCATGTGTCTCTTTTCCATAACAGCAGCCTGCCAGAAAACATCCGATCCGTCCAAAGCCCTGCGCCAGAGCCACCGAAGGAAGCATCACATCTGCATATTTGAAAAACGTCAGTTTCCGGACTCTGCAATAAACAAGTCCTGTAAAAATTCCTCCGATGATACCGCCGAATACCACAAATCCCGAACTTAAGGTTTCCAGCATAAATCCCGGATCCTCTATAATTGATCTCCATTCTGTGATCCAGAAAAGAAGCTTTGCCGCCAGGAATCCACCAAGCAGGCACCACAGGATCATGGGAAAGATTTCATCGCTATCAAGCCCCTGTTTTCCGGCTCTGTATTCCGCGCTCAGACAGCCGGCAACGATTCCGATGGCGATCATCAGACCGTAGCCATATACCGTAAATGGCCCTATGGTAAGAAGTTCGTTTTTCATCTGTCTCCTCCTGATGTCTTGTTTCCATACGCTTTCTCTTCTTCTGACAGAAAAAATTCCCACAGTCTGTCGTTGGCACGATCATTTAATTCACTGTTTTCGCCCTCTGTGGCATCACATTCTCCACAGATATCCACTCCCAGGATTCCCGGCAGAATATATTCCTGTACATTTCGTTCTGTATCTGTCATTCCGGCACACTCTGATACAACCGCTTCCAGACACTGTAGCATGGTTTCTAGCTTCATATCTCCCTGGCTCCAGTTAGTATCTGCCTCCTCTTTGTTAAGAACATCTTTATCTATGGATATATAAAGAGGATTTTTTCCCACATGTGCTCTTACAAAATCCGGAATTTCCGCTTCGTCCATATCCAGAAGCTTCTCTCTGCTTAAAAAATCCACCTTCTCCCGAATCTCCGGCTCTACTCTGGAAAAAGCCTCTTCGTCCGGTCCTATGAGGATCACTTTTTTCAGCAAGGGAATCTCCATCAGGGAATCGTAGATCCAGCCGCCGCAGGAAAGCAGACCGCCAAACGCAGGTGGCTGCATATCTGTATGATTGTCAAACACCAGAAGCTCAAAGGGATGAGAAATCTTTTCCAGCCAGATCCTTGTCATATAATGATAGTTTCCGGAATCAATAAAGTGAATTCCTCCACAGGAATACGGTCTGATGCGGCTGCGTATCTCATCCATCGCATCCGCATCACAGTAGCAGTTGGTTCCCGGAATATCCCCGCATTCCACCCAGATCGGTTCTTTCGTCTTCCAGAACTGCTGCTCCTCATATATCCCGGAAAAATCCATGATCAGTCTTTCCATTCTTCCAGTTCCTCATCGTCTGAGCTGTTCAGGAGATCCTTCAGGCTGCCGCTCTTTACGACATCCTTTCCCACATCAAAAATACCCATCTCCGCACTCTCCGGCTCTTTTTCCCACCGGGTGTTATTGCTCTGCGCCTGCTGTTCTGCCAGTGACGCCATGGCTTCTCCGGTGTCGGTCTGTGCAGCAGTTTCATCCTCAGTATTCTCTGCAGATGTCTCCTCTGATGCAGCTACGTTCTCTGTCATATTCTCTATATCAGCGATATTTTCCGGCTGTCCATTCGATTCCTCAGATTTCTCTGTTTTTTCTTTCGACATCAGAAAGCTATTTTCGGAAACATCCGGCTGTTCATATTTTTTCGCTGCACTGCCAATGCTTTCACTATTTTCTTTGTACATTGGCACTGCGGTCTGATTTGTCTGTTCAGCCGCTGTTTCCGCTGTATTTCCATCTGTTTCGGACGCATTTTCCTTAGCTGCTTCGGCTTTTTTCGCAATCTTTCGAAGTCCAAGCTTCATGATAATAAAGAACACGATATCTGCCACACCATTGCACACCAGGATCCAGCCGGAAAAGATCAGAAGTGTCATGATCTTCGGGAATCTTCCGAACAGCATCACGATTCCCAGAGCAATAAAGATGAGACTGCCGATCAGCAGTACACTCCAGGTTTTCTGACCGCCTTTTTTCAGAAGGAAAGCTCCTTTAAATTTCCACAGACTGTCTACAAGCACAAAAGCACCCAGCATCCATGGAAGAAGCTTGATCACGATAGAAGGCGTCATAAAAAGAAATACGCCAAGCACAAAAACCATCACACCGCTCAGCAGATCCAGGATGGTCGCGGTCTCTTTTCCACGTATGTAAATATAGATATGATAAATGCCCGCTCCGATCAGGATCAGCCCGAATACGATCTTACAGATCACATCGACCGTCTGTGTGGGGATCAGGATCAGGCAGAGTCCCAGCAGTATATAAAATACCGATGAAACGATCTCTCCTTTTAGAATCTTGCTAATTTTTTCTCCCATTTTTCTACCTCCTAATCATGCAATCAGTATAGCTCTTTTTCCCCTCTCAGTCCACCCGTAAAGTCTGAAAAAAGTATAAAACAGCCTGAAGGATAACTCTTACTGTTCCTTCAGGCTACTCCCTATTTCTTATGTTTCTTTTTTGTCATCAGACCACCGATCCGTCCGGTTTCCTTGGCTGAGAGACTCTTCCATCCATCCTTCAGCACTTTATCCAGTACTCCCATCTCGTCAGCGATCTCATATTTCAGTTTCTCCGCCTGGGAAAGCTTTCCTTCCAGGAATGCCTTCACTTCTTTCTCCTTGTTCATATCCACACTCCTCATCTTTTTTATGAAGTATGGACATTTTTTGAAAAATTATACGACGCAGAGTACTTTTTCCTAGTCTCTTCCGTCCGGAATGATGATTGCAGCAATGATATAGGCCAGAATTCCTGCTCCGCCCATAAAGGTAACGATCACCCATACAAGACGGACCAGTGTCGGATCAATATCAAAATATTCCGCAATACCTCCACAGACACCACACAACATACGGTTTACTGATGATTTGTAAAGTCTCTTGTTACTCATAATACATACCTCCCATTTCATACTTCTTGTTCAAACTCAACATTGACCTCACCCATTCCGCAATCCAGGCTGATCGTATTTTTGGCTCCTGCATTTTCAATAGTTCTGCTGCCAGAAGTCAATGAAGTTTCCAATGCTCCGTCCACATCCAGGTTTCCAAGTCCACATTTCAGTTCATAGCTATAATCTGTATTTTTGCCCGCAAGTGAAAACTCCATGCTTCCCATGCCACATTCTCCTATTACATTCACAGCAGCAAGCTTCTCAATCTCCACGCAGCCCACACCTACTGCAATCTCTGCATTCTGTGCCGCCATACTTCCGGAATTCTCAAGCGTTCCGGCACCTACATTAATCTTCAGCTTATCAGTCTTAAAATCTCCGTCAAGTTCTATGGTACCGGCTCCCATCTGAATATTCATATCCTGAAACTTCTTATTTGCAGGACAGGATATCTCGATCATACGATTCTTTACTTTCCTGTTGCTGCGGATCGTCAGACTGCCATTGCTGCTCCTGATTTCCACCTTATTATGATCTGTTCCGCTAACCTTCACCCGCACCTGCTCCTCATTCCAGATATTCAGAATAACTTCTTCATATTTCAGGTCAAGAGAAATCTCAGATACATCCGATGCCCTGTAAGTTTTTATCAGACCGGAAACATCCGATTGCTCATCAGCTTCATCTTCAAAGTCCTCCTCATCCGATTCCTTCTCTTCCAGACGATTAACAAAACTATGTCGCACCTGATTAAGTCCATTATCCAAAATACTGATATCCCCCATAGTCGCGCCCATACCGACGCCACCTGCAGTAAGTCCAAATCCCACTACTGCAAACACTACTGCCATAACAAGTATCACTTTCAGAAAACGCTTCATACTTTCTCCGCCTTTCTTCCGCTTATGATATTGCTGCAAAATCCTGTAAACTTCCGAAGTATCATTGGAAGCAGCTTACCTGCAAGCCATACCGTCAGTGCCAGTAAAAACAGTCCCAGTGCCATCATCAGGCATCCGATACCAACCGTAAGAATTCCTGCGGGCGGCATGGAAAAAGCAAGCGGAATTCCCACGATCACACACGCGATTGCAGCAATCACAAGTACAACTGATCCTGCTCCGACACAAAATGTCAGAAAAAACGGCAATAAAACTAACGTCACAAAGATCCCCAGTACTCCGCCAAACAGACCTTTTAACAAAGGTGCCGCAAAAACAAGTACGATCAGCGCCAGTATGACGCCTGCCTTATTCTGTTTCTTCTCTGCATGATATCCTCGCTGTGCACGTCTCTCTCTCCTGCTTCCGGCTTTCTGATGTCTTTCATTCTTATTCGTTGTTTCCCGGACTGCTATTTCTGTATATTTGTCCGGCATATCATTCTCTTTTTTAATTCTGGTGTCCTGGTATCCGTTCTCCGTATATTCGCTGTAATCTCCACTGTTCTCCTGAAGATCCGCCTTAATGATCGCGGCAACTTTCCCCGGGCTCCCAAGCTCCCGGATCACCTCACTCTCGTTCTCCTCGCCTGCATCGTCAAAATATCCCTCATAATATTCCATTGCTTCCTGCCGCTCGGTCTCTGAAATATCGAAAAGCAGCCTCTCAAGCTGTTCCATAAACTGCCTTCTGTCCATGTTCAAACTCCTTCCTCAAACATCCTGGTAATCTTGGATGAATAGATTCCCCATTCACTTCTGTAAAGCTTCAGCTGTGCCGCACCCTTGTCAGTCAGCTTGTAATACTTCCGGTTTCTGCCTGCATATTCCATATTGTAGGCTTCCAGGCATTCATCCTTCTGAAGTCTTCGAAGTACCGGATACAGCGTAGATTCTGAAACCTCCAGAACACTACGCACATCCTGAGTGATCTTATATCCATAAGTTCCATCTTTCTCCCTGGAAATAACAGCCAGAACGATTGCATCCAGGAGGGCAGCTCCTGTGTTAAATACCATCTGCTCACCTCTCTATAACGATCTGTATATTCTTTATCCTTCATATAATAAAATATATAATATTATTTTCCAAGTAATACTATATATTGTATAATATAGTTTTGTCAATAGTATTTAGAAAAATGTTCACATCCTTTATAATGTTTTCAGAAATACCTAACGACTGTACGCATTTTCAATATTTCCGATCAGAAAATGCATACACACATTTATGGAGGAACTATGACAGATTCAGATAAAATAAAGACACTTCCGCTTCCTTTTTTGGAGCGGATGAAAGAAATGCTTGGAGACGATTATGACGCTTTTCTGAAAAGCTACGAAAATCCACGAACCTACGGTCTCCGCGTAAATACAGCGAAGCTTTCCTGTCAGGAGTTTGAAGCGCTTTCACCTTTTAAGCTTCAGCCGATCCCGTGGATCTCAAACGGATATTTTTATAATGAGGAGAGCCGCCCGGCACGTTGCCCTTATTACCAGGCAGGACTTTACTATCTTCAGGAGCCAAGTGCCATGACACCGGCATCCAGACTTCCTATTGAGCCCGGAGATTTCGTTCTTGATCTCTGTGCAGCTCCCGGCGGAAAAGCTACCGCTCTCGGTGCTGCTTTAAATGATACCGGATTTCTGCTTGCCAATGATATCAGCACATCCAGAGCCAGAGCCCTTCTCAGAAATCTGGAGCTTTTTGGTATCAAAAATATGCTCGTCACCGATGAAAAACCAGCCAAGCTTGCACAGCGTTTTCCATCCTTTTTCAACAAGATTCTTCTGGACGCTCCCTGCTCCGGAGAAGGTATGTTCCGAAAGGAAGAAGCACTTGCCCGCGACTGGACTCCTGAAAAATCCGCTGAGCTTTCCGACATTCAGAAGGATCTTGTCCTGAAAGCTGCAGACATGCTTCGCCCCGGCGGAATGTTACTCTATTCCACCTGCACCTTTGCACCATGTGAGGACGAAGAGGTTGTCGCTTATCTTCTCAGTGAACGGCCGGATATGGAGCTTATTGAAATGCCCGGATATGAGGGCTTTTCAGCGGGACGCCCGAAATTCGCCGGTGCTGCCGCCGCCTTCGATTCGGAGGAGCTTCGCAAATGTGTCCGTATTTTTCCACATAAAATGGACGGCGAGGGACACTTTCTCGCCCTTTTCCGCAAAAAAGGAGACTCTCTTCCACCTGTTTTCCGCTCCTTAGAGAAAGGACCGGATAAAAATACCCGCAAATGGCTGGATGAATTTTTTGCAGAGATCGGCTTAAAAACTCTCGGCGGACAGGAATTCGACTGGAACCGCGTGGAGGTCCGCAAGGATAAGGTCTACTATCATCTTCCTTTCCCTCTGGATCTTCGTGGCATTTCCTTTCTGAGAAACGGTCTGTATCTCGGCGATCTCAAGAAAAACCGCTTCGAGCCATCCCAGCCTCTGGCGCTGGCACTTCATAAAGGAGATATCGAAGCTACTATCTCCCTTTCCGTTTCCGATGAACGTATCACCCGCTATCTGAAGGGCGAAACTCTTAACATCGAACCGGATGAAGCTGCTCACAAAAAGGGCTGGCATCTTCTTTGTGCAGACGGCTATCCTGTCGGCTTCGGCAAACTTGTCAACGGAATCCTGAAAAACAAATATCCTGCCGGCTGGAGAGTGTAATCTCTCACAGCCGGATTTCTTTTCCAAGTGTAAAGGAATAGATATATCTCTCCTTCACTCTGCGTCCAGTCATCCGCTCCAGTGCCTGGGCATAATCCTCAAGCTGTACATGATACCGGTCGATCAGCTTCTGTTCTTCTCCGTTTCTTACAAAGTCCGTTTTATAGTCCACCAGAACGATTTCATCATTCTCAATGAAATATGCGTCAATGATTCCCTGTACAAGAACATCTTCCTCACACTGCCATTCCCCTTCCAGCTCTGATGCCTTTCTTGCGATCACAAAGGGCTGCTCCCGGAAAAGCTTTTTCTGCAGTGCTGCCGCTTTCATCCTGTGGCCCAGTGCTGATTCCACAAAATGCAGAATATCACGAATCCGCACAGACGCCGCCTCTTTTTCTTCCATTTTTTTCAGACTCACCAGTTCCTCAAGCTGCACCCGAAGTTTCTCCTGCGTATCCGTTCTCTGATAATCCAGACATTCCATCACCCGATGATAAGCAGTTCCCCGAAACGCACCTGTATAGCCTTCTTCTTTCTTCGCTTCAATAAAGCGCGGAATCAGCGGCTGAAGTTCCTCGTCCTGCTCATAATCCACAGTCTCCTCCAGATCCTGTTCACTGTGATAGCTTCTTTTCTTCAGCTCAGATACGCTGACCTTCACAGGAAGCTCTTTCAGATATTCATAAGGATATACGAAAGAAAAACGCCGCTCCAGTTCTTCCCGTATCTCACTGTCATAGACGATTCCCGGATTCCAGTTTTTCAGAACCTCTTTTTTCATTTCCCGCTCTGCCTGTTCCACAACCTCATTCTCTGTGAGATCCGCTGCAGTGATCTTTTTCACCACAAACTCTGACGCATCCCCATAAAGAGGATTATTGCGGTTCATAAAAATCCCATATTCCTGAAAAATCCCGTTCATGCAGCGGTGTCGGGCAAGTGCCGGCAGCACATAATCCCAGTAGCATTTTCCACGCATACGCATTCCAAGAGAAATCAGTTCTTCTTTGTTGTCCCTTAAAACGGACAGTGCTGTGATCTGATTATCCAGATCACCCACAGCTCCGCACAGGATCAGCTTCTCCTTAGCCCTTGTCAGTGCCACATACAGTACACGAAGCTCCTCTCCAAGACTCTCTTTCAGAAGCTCTCTTCGAATGATCTGTTTGCACAGAGAAGCGGCTATGATTCTTTTATCCGGTAAAATGGCATCCGCACCGATTCCAAGCTCCGGATGAATCAGAATACTGGCATTCATGTCACGGAAATTAAAGCGTTTGCCCATTCCTGCGGCAAATACCACCGGAAATTCCAGTCCCTTACTCTTGTGGATCGTCATGATCTGTACTGCGCTTTCTCCGACACCGGAAAGATTTACTTCCCCGTAGTCCACCTGATACTGCTGCAGCTTCTGGATATACCGGACAAAATTGAACAGCCCGCGATAGCTTGTCTTTTCATATTCCATAGCTTTTTCCACCAGCATGTTCAGATTCGCACTTCGCTGTGCACCATCCGGCATAGCTTTTGCGTAGCTGCCGTATCCGGTGCGTTCCAGAACCTCCAGGATCAGCTGATGAACCGGTGTGTACGCGGCCATGTCTCGAAGCGTATTCACAGTGTCCATAAAATGGGACAGTTTTTCTCCCAGTCTCCTCTTTTCCTCTTCCATGATTCTATGTTCCCGGTATTCCTCCACAAAAGCTTTCACGCACTCATAGATCATCCCCTCCGGGTATGCGATACGAAGCTCTGCCAGATCCTCTGTTGTACATCCGGCTATAGGAGAACGCAGTACACCGGTAAGCGGAATATCCTGCAGCGGATTATCAAGCACACGCAGATAATTCAGAAGTGTCACAACCTCTGTTGTGGAAAAATATCCTGTTCTGGATGCCGTATAGGAAGGGATTCCCCTAGCTCCCAGCACTTCACCAAAGGTCTCTGCCCATCCGGCCGCCGAACGCAGCAGGATCACAATATCTCCGTATTGAACCGGACGATACTCTCCCGTTTCTTTATCCAGGATTCTGTCATGTCCCACCATTTCCCGGATCCTGTCCGCAATGGCCAGAGCCTCCAGCTCCCTTTCATTCTCCGGAGCATCCGCCTCATCATTATCCTCCAGGATCACACCATCCTTCTCAACAAGAAGAACTTCTGTTTTTATAAATTCCGGATCCTCTCCTTCCGGAAAAGAAGCTCCGGGATAAAGAGCTGCCGCTTCATCGTAATCAATGCCTCCCAGATCCTGTCCCATGATCTGACGGAAAATAAAATTGACACTTTCCAGAACCTCCGGGCGACTTCGGAAATTTTTGTGAAGATCAATACGCTGCTCCTTGCTCTCTGTCAGGGAATAGCTGTGATACTTCTCCATAAAAAGCTCCGGACGCGCCAACCGGAAACGGTAGATACTCTGCTTCACATCTCCTACCATAAAAATATTCTTACGATCATTGACCCAGCCGGAAACATTCTGCATCAGGATCTCCTGTACCAGGTTACTGTCCTGGTACTCATCCAGCATCACCTCATCATACTTTTCAGAAAGTTCCCTGGCCGCCTGACTTGGTGTATACGTATCCCCATCCTTCTTAAGAAGGATATCCAGTGCAAAATGTTCCATATCCGAGAAATCCAGAACGTTTTTTTCTCTTTTTTTCAGGCTGAAACGTTCTGTAAAGTCTCTGGTAAGTTTTACCAGCATCTTAAGAGGTTCTGCCGATGCCTGAGTCAGCTCTGTAAGCTCCTCCAGTGTACACTGAAAATATTTACTGCCAAGGTCTTTGAGAATGCCTTTTTCATCCTCACGGATATCCTTTACAAGGTTCTTCAGCTGATCCGATACCCCTTCCATCTTCTTTCCAGACAATCTGGCAAAAGACAGATTCTGAAGATTCCGGGTCATTTCATCATAGTCCTGTTTAACGGACAGTTCCTGAAGTTTCCGGATCAGCAGAAGGTCACTCTGCAGTGCATCCTGATAAAGATCCGGTCCCTCCGGCTCCATACAGATCTCCATCGCATTCTCTGCAAGCTCTCCCGCCTCCTTCAACGCACTGTCCACAATATCCCACAGATAATGGAACCACGGCGTTCCTGCAATTCCCTTTTCCGGATCCAGCTGATAATTTGCAACACAGCCATCCAGCCATTCGTCCGGCCACGGATTACTCATCGAAGCATTATATAGATCCAGCACATGCTCTTTCAGCCCTTCATCGGATTTCCCTGCTGCATAGCACTCCACAAAGGCAGTAAATTTCTCATCACCTTCTGCATAATAGTCCTCAAAAAGCTCTTTCAGAACATCCTCCTGAAGAAGCTTCAGCTCTCCTTCATCTGCGGTCCGATAACCAGGATCCAGACCGATCAGATGAAAATAATTGCGTATCACGTAGGAACAGAATCCATCGATTGTTGTGATCTGAGCTGTGTGTATCAGCATCATCTGTCTTTGCAGATGCTCATTATCCGGATCTGCTGCCAGCGCCTGATCCAGTGCTTTTTCAATACGTTCCCGCATCTCACCGGCCGCTGCCCTTGTAAAGGTCATGATTAAGAGTCTGTCAATATCTACAGGCTTTTCAGGATCCATGATCTTACTTAATATCCTCTGTACCAGAACTGCCGTCTTACCGGAACCTGCTGCTGCGCTGACCAGAATGTTCCTGTCGCGAAGTGTGATGACCTTCTGCTGTTCTTCTGTCCATTTCATCCCCATTCTACTCATCCTCCTTCACGATCTTCTTCCACAGATCACTCTCTGAGAAAGAGGGCAGTCTGTGAAACTCATAACCTGGTATTTTTCTGTCAAAACCGCAAACCGTACTGTACGCACAGTAAGTGCAGGCATTCTTCTTTCCAAGCTCATAGGGCTCCACTGCAGCATTTCCGTCCAGGATTGATTCCCGGATGTCACAGATCTTCTGTCTCACATAAGCCCCAAGTGCGTCAAACTGCTTCCGGGACGCCACGGAAGACCGTCTGCTGAAACTTCCGTCCTTATTCACGGACACCGGAATCGAGGACAGCGTATTGTCAATACGAAAACTCACATCATCGTCTGCCTGTACCAGTCCGTTCATTTTCAGCTTTTTCAGCATCTGGGAGCTGACGCTCTCCACATCCGCATGAATCTTCTCCTGGATCATAGGATCCTTCACATTATAATAAAATACTCCTGCCGGAACGATCTCCTTATCCGGATATTTCCGCTGTTCCACCTGCAATGCACCATCCAGATAGATCATAAGCTGCAGCTGCAGACCATGATACAGTGCCAGAAGATCAAAAGAAGTATTTCCAGTCTTATAATCAATCACCTTCACATAAACCCGGTTCTTCTCCGGCTCCTCCATAATATCCACACGGTCGATCCTTCCGCCCCCGAATATGACTTCAAATCCTTCCGGACGGAAATCTCCATGTTTCAGCTGCTCCTGTAAAGCCCATACCGTACGGTGCAGGATTCGTCTTGTACGCTCGATCATATATTCATTTCTCGCACTACTCTTGAGAATGGTATTTCCATAATCTGCAGATACCTGATCCAGACAGCTGTCAATAAGCTGGTTCCGCTCTTCTTCTGTAAGCTCTGCCCAGTCCAGTCCTTCCTTCCGGAGCTCAACAGCAAACTTCTCCAGTGCCATATGCATCACATTTCCCATATCCATGGCCCGGAATTCATACTCAGCCCTCTCCGTCACTTTCAAACCATACTGCAGAAAATGTGCAAATGCACAGGCTGCATAACGTTCCAGTCTTGTCGCACTGTACGGTGAGATCTCCCCATACAGGATTCCTGCCACCGCCTTTCCGATCTGGTCGGAAGGCCTCTCTGAAAAAGCAGCCCGCACAAGCTTCTCCACTACTGTCCTATATACAGGACTCTCAAGATACCAGCTGTACAGCTCCTGAAACACCGGATTCTGCTGATAAGCTTCTCCGGACAGTTCCCGTAGAAAATAATCCATGCTGATTCCCGGAAGTTCCAGAAGTTCCATCGGATTGTTAAGATCCCCGCACTGCCGTATTTCCATCTCAGGAAACATATCCTGAATATTGTTTACAAGAAACGCAGGGCTTAACGCCTTACCCTGACTGTCCGACTGGCAGAAAGACAGACAGAGAAGCTCTCTCGGCTTCGTCATGTTCAGATACAGGTAAAAGCGCTGCATATTCATCAGTTCCTTCGGTCCCGGAGCCAGCTGCACTCCTTTCTCTTCAAAAAACTCCCGGTCAAGCTCTGTGAGAATTCCCCCACCGGAAGTATTCTTGGGAATGTTTCCCTCATTTACCCCGACAAAAAACAGTGCCCGGATATCCTTCAGTCTGGTTCTCTCCATGTCACCCACAAGCACCTGATCCATGCTCGGCGGAATCAGTGCCACCTTCGCCTGTGTCAGACCTGTTTCCAGAAGCTGCCGGAAATCCTGGCGGTTCACGACCTCATCCCCAAGGATCTCCACCATACTGTCCAGAAGCTCCATAACGATTCCGTAAATCTGGGCATACTCCTTCTCCATGGCCTTATCACCAAGCTCACGGAACTTTTTCTCCTGATCTTTCAGCTTCTGCTGTACCTGGCTCTTCACCGCAAATTCATAGAGAATGGTGCAGTATTCTCTTACGGTTTTCTTTCCGCCCTTAAAGCTCAGAGCCAGTTCCCTTGTCTCATCTGCAAAACACTCCCGGATCTCATTCAGTGTCTGAATACTTTCCGGTGGCATTCCTCTGTAAATACGTACCCATTTCTCATCCCAGTGCTTAAATCCCCGGATTCCAAGTGCCAGTACATAATTCTCAAGAAGATCTGCCTCCTCCCTGGTCACGCAGGACATACCGCACCGCAGATACCGGAATACACTCTCATAGGAAAAATCCTGCACAGCCATCTCAAGAGCAGCACGAAAATATTCCACAAAAGGATTCATCAGAACCGTATGTTTCTCATCAATAAAGTACGGAATACCAGACTCTTCAAACACCTGTCTTGCAAGTTTTCCATATTCCTCCAGATTACCTGTAATCACTGCGATCTCACCGTAACGGCAGCCTTTTTTCCGCACAAGCCTTGCGATACGTCTGGCAGTCTCTTCCATCTCTGAAAGGGGATTCACTGCCGCAAACATGCAGATCTCATCCTGACTGTTCTTATACACATTCTTTCTGTAACGGAAAATATTTTTTTCAAGGAAATGAAGAGCAGGTGCCTTGGCAAACCTGGATTTTCTCACATCCTTAAGAAGCACCGGTTCTTCTATATCTCTGGTCAGACCAGACAGACCATGAAGCATCTGACGGCTCATATAAAAAAGCTGATATGGTTTTCCCCGTGTGGTCAGGCTCTCGGCTGCATCCATGGTCACAGTCACCATTACCTTCTCGCACACGGTCAGCAGTTCTCCCACTACCCGCATCTGGATTGGAGTAAATCCGGTATAACCGTCAAGCAGCAGCACACTGTTCTTAAGCTTCCCGGAAAAAGGCAAAGCTTTCTCCAGAGCATCCATCACCTCTTCACCGGTCATATAATGATCCTTCAGATATCCTTTAAAAGCCTGGTACAGAACCGACACATCCTTAAGCTTCATCTGAAGCAGGGTTCTGTCCGCGCTGTCACGAATCATCTCTTCCACATCACTGTCCTGAATATCGTACTGCATAAACTCCGAAAGAATGGATTTCACCTCATCCAGATATCCGGTCTTACGCATCTGTCCTCCAAGATAGGAGAGTTCTTTTCCATGCTGCTGTACCATCTTCTGGAGCACCATGCTCTTACCTGTCTCCTCCAGAAGTGTACGACTGTCTCCGCCCACCTCCTCCAGCACACGGTAAGCCAGACGCTCAAAGCTTAAGATATCAATATTCAGGATTCCTTTTCCGGGACTCATCTCCACCAGCGTCTTCTGCGTCTGCATGGTAAACTGCTCCGGAACGATCACATAATAAAACTTCTCCGGATGCTGCCCGGCCTGTTCTATAATGTTCTGATATGCATAACAGGATTTTCCGCTTCCGGAACCTCCTATGATAAACTGTAGTGACATAATTTTCCTCCCAACTTATATGTTTCTTATCATACCATAAATCTGATTCCTATAGAACGGTCATTCGGCTCTGGAATAAAATTCCCTCCACCCTAATAAACTATATAAAAAGCTTCGGGAGGCGTGCGCCATGAGTTCCAAAACCAGGATCATCGTCCTACATATGAAAGAAATCATTTACACTGCGATCTTTCTTGCGCTTGCTGTTGTTCTGGCAGTTATCCTCTTCTTTATGTTCGGTCCCGGAAAAGCAGCCGACACAAAAGTCCAGGAAAAATCCCTTTATAAGCCCGGTGTTTACACCTCTTCCATCACATTAAATGACAATTCCTTTGATGTGGAAGTCACTGTAAATGCCGACCGGATCAAATCCATCCGGCTGGTAAATCTAAGTGAAACTACCAAAGCCTCTTATCCTCTTATGGAGCCGGTATTAGACTCTCTGGCCAGCCAGATCTATTCCACCCAGTCTCTTGATGATATCCAATATGCCGGAGACCGCAAATATACTGCACAGGTGCTCCTGGCAGCCATCACAGACGCAGTAAAAAAGGCGGAGAACACTTAAGCTCTCCGCCTTTCCCATTATATCATATCAGATTTCTATCTTATCCAGCACATCCTGCCAGATTCTTGCGCTTGCATCACTTGGCATTCTTAAATCACCTCTCGGAGAAAGTGCCACACTTCCTACCTTCGGGCCGTCCGGCAGACAGGAGCGCTTGAACTGCTGGGCAAAAAATCTCCGGTAGAAGGTTTTCAGCCATTTCAGGATTGTCTCCTTATCATAAATACCCTCAAAGGTCAGGCATGCAAGGCGGAAGATTTTGTCCGGTGTAAATCCGGCACGAAGCATATAATACAGATAAAAATCATGAAGCTCATACGGTCCTACCAGATCCTCTGTTTTCTGCGCGATCTTGCCATCCTTCGGTGGCAGAAGCTCCGGGCTAACCGGTGTATCCAGAATGTCCAGAAGAACCGCCTGAAGCTCCGGATCTCCGCAGGTGTCCGCATAATAACGCACCAGATGACGTACCAGCGTCTTCGGAACCGATACATTCACACCGTACATGGACATGTGATCGCCATTGTAGGTAGCCCAGCCAAGTGCCAGCTCTGAAAGATCTCCGGTTCCCACAAGAACACCGCCCTCTTTATTGGCTGTGTCCATAAGGATCTGTGTACGTTCACGGGCCTGGCTGTTCTCATAAGTCACATCATGAATCTCCGGATCGTGTCCGATATCACGGAAATGGATATTGACAGCCTCCTTAATATTTACCTCTGTGAGCGTTGCACCAAGACAGCAGCTCAGCTTGCAGGCATTCTGATAGGTTCTGTCTGTTGTTCCAAAGCACGGCATGGTAACACAGTGCATCTGCTCTCTGGGCATTCCCATCCGGTCAAAAGCACGTGCCATAACAAGCAGTGCCAGTGTAGAATCCAGTCCGCCGGAAAGTCCTACAACCGCACTCTTACTGTGGATATGCTCCATACGTTTCTTAAGTCCCATAGCCTGAATGTTCAGAATCTCCTCGCAGCGTTCATCGCGCTCTTCCTTCACAGACGGAACAAACGGATACTGCGGATATTTTCTGGTAAGAGTTGTTTCTTCTTCCTTCACGGAAAAATTCACTCTTGTGTGGCTGCATGTGGAAACTGCCGGGTAAGTAGACATTCTTCTTCTCTCATCTGCCAGTCTCTGCACATCGATCTCACTGTAAATGATCCCGTTCTCAAAGCGTTTGCTCTCAGCAAGCATGCTTCCGTTCTCTGCGATCATGTTCTGTCCACCGAAAACAAGATCCTGGGTGGACTCTCCTTCTCCTGCGCTTGCATAGATATAGCCACAGATCAGTCTCGCAGACTGTCCGCTCACAAGCGTTCTTCTGTAGGAATCCTTTCCGACCATCTCGTCACTTGCAGAAAGATTCACAATAATATGCGCTCCGTTTATTGCATGGCGGATACTCGGCGGTGCCGGGACCCAGAGATCCTCACAAAGCTCAGCTGCAACTGTAAACTCCGGGCACTCCTCACACTCAAAGATCAGATCCGTTCCAAATGGAATCTCATCCTGAAATTCCTCATCACTGCCCGTATTCTTAATAAACTCTACAAATTCTGTATCATCTTCCTCAGCAGCTGTGAACTGTCTCTGCTCATAAAATTCATTGTAATTCGGAATATGTGTCTTCGGCACAAATCCCACGATTTTTCCATGGTTCAGAGCTGCTGCCACATTATAAAGCTTACCTCTGTGACGAATCGGCAGGCCTATAAAGATCAGCGCATCCGTCTCTTCTGTCTCCTCTGCGATATGCAGAAGCTCATCCCACGCACTGTCCAGAAGACATCTCTGGAGAAAAAGATCATGACAGGTATAGCCTGTGATCGTAAACTCCGGAAATACCATCAGCTTCACATGTTCTTTTTCCATTTCACGGACAGCCTTAAGGATTTCCTCTCCGTTCGCCTTACAGTCTGCAACAGTTACCCTTGGCGTCGCTGCTGCCACTTTGATAAAACCATGCTTCATTTTTTCTTCCTCCTGCTGCTTATCGCTTGCATTCCCTTATGATTTTCTTCAGATCTTCCACTGTGAAGTTATAGTTTTTGTTACAGAAATGGCAGTTCATCTCAATATCCTTGCCTTCCTGGATCATCTCATTAAGTTCTTTTCTTCCTATACTGATCAGAGCTTTTTCCACACGCTCCCTGCAGCAGTTACAGTGGAACTGAGTCGGCATGGTATCGTTGATCTCCATGTCAAAGCCCTCCAGGACTTTTTCAAGAAGGCTCTCCGGTGTGTGACCCTGCTCCAGAAGATTGGTAACAGAATCGATCTTAGATACATTCTCCTCAAGCTTCGCGATCACCTCTTCTTCTGCAAAAGGCATCAGCTGTACGATAAATCCACCTGCCTGACGCACGGTATTATCCTTATTCATCAGTACTCCAAGACCTACTGCAGACGGAACCTGCTCACTTGTGGCAAAATAGTAAGTCAGATCCTCTGCAATCTCGCTTGTCTGCAACGCAACCTGTCCAACATACGGCTCTTTCAGTCCCATATCTTTGATCACATCCATGAAGCCCACACCTACTGCACCTGCAACATCCAGTTTTCCTTTGCTGTTGGCAGGAATACATACATCCGGATTTCCCACATAACCTTTTACATTTCCGTGAGAGTCCGCAGTAACGGTGATTCCCTGAAGCGGGCCACCTGCATGAATACGAAGTGTGAGAAGATCTTTTTCTCCCTTCATCATGGCTCCCATCATAGCTCCACCTGTGAGAAGCCGTCCAAGTGCTGCCGTTGCAACAGGGCTAGTATTATGATCCTGTCTCGCTGTCTCAACCACGTCTGTTGTTACCGCAGCAAAGGCACGGATCTGGCTGTTTGCCGCTGTTGCTCTTACAATATAATCGCTCATAAAAAATTTCCTCCTTAATTCTCTTCTGTCAAAATTCCCTTGCCGTGCTCCCTGGCTATGAACGTAAGTCTTCCACTGTCCGGCTTCGGCGCGTCTTTTGTGTACGCGTCGTAAACAGCCAGTGGGATCAGACCTGCTTTTTCCAGAAGCTCCCGGATCTTTTCCGGCTCATAGGCTTTCTGATAATGGAGCTCCTCGTCCTTCTCATAAAGACCGTCCTCTCTGGGGATGAACAAAGTCAGATCATAAACATTAATTCCTGTCTCCTCATCGAAATCGTTTTCCCAGATAAAGCTGCCTTCCTCCCGGTTCTCTGCTATCGTCGTACTTCCAAGCATTTCCCGGTATTTATACGGTGTGTTCATATCAAAAATAAAAATTCCATCCGGATCCAGATAATTGTTCACTAGCCGGAATACTGTAAGAAGATCCTCTTCTTCTGTGATGTAGTTCAGACAGTCACAGGCACTGACGATCGCCCGTACAGTCCCGTAAAGCTCAAACTCACGCATATCCTGCTCCAGATAAAGGATCTCATGACCGGACTCTGCTCTTTTTTCCATGGCTTCGCCAAGCATTTCTTCGGAATTATCCACACCGATCATATCATAACCGGATTCTGCCAGAAGCTCTGTCATCACTCCGGTTCCACATCCCAGTTCCAGTACGATACCATCCTCGATCCCGTATTCCCGGAGACTGCTGATAAGATAATCCGCCCATTTTTCATATTCAACATTGTCCATGAAAATATCATAAACTCTGGCAAAATCACTGTATGCCTCCATAAAAACCTCCAAAATTCATATTGCTCTTTTTATGAATACTACGTCATTTACTGCCCGCAGCGTTCACATTATAACATGTCTTTTTCCATAAGTATATGCCTGCCATGCAAAAAAATCCGGAACCACAACCGTGATCCCGGATCTCTCCTGTCTGCTTATTCGCGCTTCAGTTCTTACTGTACAGGCATGTAGTATACATCTGCACCTTCGCCGTGCCAGTAGAAACTTGTTCCATCTTCTTCGTATACATCGCAGTCATGCTCTGTAGAGAAGGTAAATCTGTTACCCTCGTTATCCATCCATTTACCGTTTCCATCCGGAACGATAACACGCGGTTTACCATCGGAATTTCTGTAAATAGTTCTTGTCTCATTGGTATTGCTCAGCTGCTCATCGGTAAATCCACCGTTCACGATCACTCCGGAAGAGCTGCTGTCTGTAGATGTGGAACCATCAGAAGAACTGTCAGATGATGTTCCGTCCGTTCCTGTTGCACTGTTGTCGGAGCCTGTGCTTCCATCAGATGTTGTTCCGTCTGCAGATGTTCCTGCGGAAGAACCGTCAGATGCCGTTGCATCTGTTCCTGCTGCACTGCCATCAGAAGCAGCTGTGCTGTCGCCGGATGCGGAATCTGTCTTGCCAGCTGTTTGAGCAACAGAACCTGTTGCCGCGCTCTTCAATGTGGAATCTCCAAGGATTGCAAAACTGTCAACAGACTCCTGAACATTCTTCAGTGCATCCTCTTTCTTTACAGAAGCAACAATACTGTAATACTCACTGTCATTTACCAAATATTTGTTGATCGCGTAAACATAACCATCACTCTTGGTCGTATCCTTATATTTAACTGTATAGGAATAGATATTGACGCCATCTTTCTGATCTGCCTTATAGTCCTGGATCTCAAAATCAGTTCCATTTACCATATTCTCTGCCTGTGTCATGGAAACTGCCATATCCTGAGAATTCGGGATCACTGCAGATTCCAGATCTGCTCCGGAACCGTGAAGGATCAGAATTCTGCCCTGCTCCGGAGACTCGAAGCTTAACATATCAGTCTCATCGGATTTATTGGCCCAGGTTGCATCCGGAAGCTTGATTGCTACAGATTTATCCTTGGATGTATAGGTTGTATTCTGTGCATCGGCAGCAACTGTCGGTGTAGTCTTCGCTTTCTTCGCCGGTGTAGGAGTAGGAGTAGACTCCACAACCACGCTGTCATCACTGTTTCCTCCGAAGCCACATGCTGTCATGACACCAGAGAGAGCAACAGTCATAGCTAAAAGTGCGATAATTTTTTTATTCTTCATAGTATCCTCCTCATAATCATCATCAGTCATAAAGTGTGTCCGGAGTATTTTCTCCCAAACACACTCTTTGATACATTTTACGATTTTATGAAACCTTTGTCAATTGCTTTCTCCTATATTATCTTTTCCAGCCTTCGGTTTTGTATTCCACATTTTACATCAATATTGACTGTATCCGGGCAGACAAATCTGTCCCCCCTTTTTTTAATAAAATTGTGTCTTTATTCATGCACACCTCTGTTGTAAAGTATACCCAACCAAAAACATATGAAAAGAGGACATCCAACAGAGATGTTTTCGGGAAAGGAAGTATACCTATGGAAAAAGCAGTACAGACAGACTCAAGAGAGGCCTCGGATCTTTCCTCCGTACAGTTTCTCACTATCACCGCAGTGTTTGTGGCACTGACCTACATCTTCACAGCATTTATCAATGTCAAGCTTCCGATCGCAGCCAACGGCGGTCTGATCCATCTCGGAAATGTTCCGTTATTCATCGGTGCCATTTTATTCGGAAAGAAAACCGGTGCCATCGCAGGCGGTGTGGGAATGGGACTTTTCGATCTTCTCTCCGGCTGGACTTTATGGGCACCTTTTACCCTGGTCATTGTAGGAATCATGGGCTTCACAGTTGGTAAGCTTACAGAAGATCACAAGCACCAGAATATGAAATGGTATGTGATCGCCATTGCTGCTGCCTGTGTGATCAAAGTCGTAGGCTACTACATCGCAGAGGTCATCATCTACGGAAACCCTCTCGCACCGGTATCTTCCATTCCGGGAAACCTGGTACAGATCGGTGTTGCAGCTGTGATCGTTCTTGTTGTGATCACACCGTTAAATCTTGCAGCAAGAAAAACAGGATTAAAGAAATAACAAAAATAATATAATAAGAGGTAAGGATTATGTACAAGATCATGACACCAGGGCCTACACAGGTCGCTGAAAATGTCCGTCTGGCGCGGAGCCTGGAATGCACCAACCCTGATCTGGACGAAAACTTTGTAGAATTCTATAAGGAAACCTGCGAAAAGATCAGTTCCCTTCTCCATACCTCCAACGAAACCCTCATCCTAAGTGGTGAGGGTATTCTTGGTCTGGAGGCTGCTATCGCATCCATGACTGAGCCTGGAGATAAGATACTTGTTCTTGACAACGGAATCTATGGTAAAGGCTTTGCTGACTTTGTCACCATGTACGGCGGACAACCGGAGCTGTATACCAGAGATTATCAGGAAACCCTCAATGTAAAAGAACTCGAGGAATTCCTCGCAGACCATCACGATTACAAATATGCAACCGTTGTTCACGGAGACACACCAAGCGGCATGCTTAATGATGTATCCGCCATCTGCCCTCTCCTGAAAAAATACGGAATCCTCACAGTCGTGGACTCTGTTTCCGCTTCCTTTGGTGAGCCTATGAACATCAGTGACTGGCAGATTGATATTATGTGCGGTGGCTCCCAGAAAGTGATCTCAGCGCCTCCTGGACTTACCTTCGTCGTAGTAAGTGACGATGCAAAGAAAGCCATGACTGAACGCAAGACACCGATTGCTTCCTTCTATGCAAATCTCACTACCTTTGCACACTATTACGAGGAAAAATGGTTCCCCTACACCATGCCGATCAGCGATATCTACGGTCTCCGCGCTGCCATTGATAACATTGCAGCAGACCCGGATATTCTTACACGCCACAAAAAGATCGCACAGGCAGCCAGGGCAGCCATCACAGGCGCAGGACTGAAACTCTACCTTCACAGCGGCTATTCCAGCACAGTAACTGTTTTTGAAGTTCCGGAAGGTACCACAGCAGCAGCGATCCTTGAAGGCGTAAAAAAAGACTATAACATCATGCTTGCAGGCTCTTTCGATGTTCTCGCAGGCAAGGTGATCCGCATCGGACACATGGGAAACAACGCTACTTTCTATAATGTTCGTGAAGTTTTTGCTGCTCTGGATGGAACCCTTCGTAAGCTTGATGTTCCTCTTAAAGCTTCCATGGAAGAGATTTTCTGTGAAAACATGAAATAATTTTTCCAGATATATTTTTTACAGCAGTCATAAAAAAGTGCTGTGGGAAGAATGTTTCTATTCCTCTCACAGCACTTTTTATTATTGAAATATTTTTCTTTTTATTCTTTTACCGCACCGGATGTCATACCACCTACAATGTATTTCTGACCGATCATATAGACAATGATAACCGGGATACAGGTAAGTACGATATCTGCAAAAATGTAGTTCCAGTAGCTCTTGTTCTTTCCGAAGAACTGATATACAGCCATAGTCATCGGGAACAGCTTACTCTTGCTTGACAGATACAGAGGTGTAAGGAAATCGCTCCATACAGTCATGAACTGAAGAATAAAACAGGTTACCATGGTTGGTTTCAGAAGCGGCATGATGATCTTGAAGAACAGGCTCAAAGGACCTGCTCCGTCGATAACAGCAGCCTCATCCAGCTCTACCGGAACAGAAATTACGAAGTTTCGGATCGTAAACACGCAGAACGGAATCATTGCACTGGTAAATACCATGATGATACCAACTCTTGTATCGTTCAGATGAAGAGCACTCAGCACACGTACCAGAGTTACATAGTTGACCGGGAAGAACAGTCCGCAGAGTACAAAGTAGTACAGGAATACGTTTAATTTTGTTCTCTTACGGCACATAACGAATGCAGCCATTGCACAGAGCACAACACCAAGAGTTGTAGCAACCAGTGCATACGCAAAACTGTTCAGGAATCCCTGGATCAGATCACCTTTCTCAATAACCTCAGAATAGTTATTAAATACCCATTCTGTAGGAAGCGCCAGGCTCATTCTCGCTGCTTCTGCTTTTGTCTTAAAGGAGTTGATCAGTACCATATAGAATGGAAGTACAACGCACAGACACAGCAGGATACATACAACATGTTTTAAAATAGTCTGAACTTTATTTTTTGCCATTACTGCTGTACCTCCTGTTTTCCTAATGTCTTAACAATAAATACACCGATGATCGCCGTGATCACAAGAAGCACGGTATTCAATGCGGAAGACATTCCATACTGGCCTCTGGAGTAAAGCTGGAATGCGTAAGTAGTAAGAACCTCTGTTGCATGTCCAGGACCGCCGTTTGTAAGTACATAAACAATATCGAATACCTTCAGACCATATGTAATACCAAATACAAGGTTGATCATGATCGCACCGCTGAGCATCGGAAGTGTTACATAACGAAGTCTCTGCCAGAAGTTCGCGCCATCGATCTCTGCTGCCTCATAGTAAGATTTCGGAATGGTATTTAAACCTGCAAGGAAGATAGTCATTACATAACCAATACCTCGCCATGCATCAACACCGTAAATGGATTTCCATACGATGCCAAGATCAGATAACCATTTCTGTTTGAAGATTCCAAGGTGGAAAGCATCAAGAATAGCATTTAAAAGTCCGTTGTTATAATTCAGGATGGATTTAAATACAAGACCAATAATTACAAAAGGCAGGATAGATGGCAGATATAACAGTGTTCTGTAAAGCCCTTTGCCTTTAAGTCCCTCCTGAAGCATAATCGCAATCAGAAGAGCAGGAATCAATTTGACAATGTTGGAAATGATCGTGAATTTTAATGTATTGCCAATACCGCTCAGATAATTTTTATCGGATGTAAAAATATCAATGAAGTTCTGCAGTCCTACAAAATGCGTACCATTGAGAACGCTCCTGGAATTCCAGTCTGTAAAGGAATAACCAATACCCATTACACTGGGGAGCAGGAAAAATATGATGTATAATGCCAGCGGCAGTATCAGAAACCACTGTGGATAGATTCTCTTCTTATTCACAGAGAGTACCTCCTTTTTAAGTAAAACAGAGCCGGCAAATACCGGCTCTGCCTTCAGGTCAACTAATTCAAGTTCTGTTATTTATTTCCAGTTCTCGTCACCAACTGTTTTTGCTGCTTCTGCACGGTTTGTATCCATGTTCTTAAGAACATCGTTTGCTTCCATCTCACCCTGGCAGAATGCAACCATATCCTGACCAAACTGTGTCCAGTAGTCATTTGTATATTTTGTACCTGTCTGAAGTGTTACAACTGTTTTCTTTTCATCCGGAACTGTCTTAAGGAATTCCTGCTCCTCTGGCAGCCAGTGCTGCTCAAGGTTATCATCATTTACATCAAGGTTTGTGTATGCCGGAGAGTTGTCAAGGATTTCCTGAAGGCTCTCTGTTGTTGTAACGAAGTTGAAGAATTCTTTTACAAGGTCCTCATGCTCTGTTCCTTTATAACCGAACATTGTCGGGCCGGAGTTGCTGCTTGGATACCAGGTGTTGTCACCAAGTGGCTCAAGGAACATTCCGAATTCATCAGATGTGCCTGTATCTTCCTGGATCTGTTTGATAAAGCTGGAGTTTGCAAGTGCCATTGCACAGTTTCTGTCGCCGAACTCGTTTGACATGTTTGTGCTGTCTGTTCCGATCCAGTCTTCTCCGAAGTATCCTGCATCAGAAAGCTCTTTGAACTGGTTCAGAACCTCGATCATCTTCTCATTGTCTGCGAATGTTGCTTTGTTCTCGTTTAATGCGTCATAAAGACCAGGTGTTGCTTCTTCATAAACACCACCTATCTGGAAGAATGCCAGCTGCTCCTGCCATCCATCTGCACCAGGCATAAACCAAGGTGTGATTCCGGCTTCCTGAATCTTAGCACAGAGATCTTTCAGCTCTGCATATGTTGTCGGTACTTCCCATCCGTTCTCCTCGAACAGTGTTTTGTTGTAAACCATTACATACTCCGGAGAAGCGTTCCAGATCTGAAGTCCGTACAGCTTGTCGTTGTATACGCAGGACTCTTTTCTTGTCTCAGGCATAATGTTCTCCCAGGAAGCTCCTGTAAAGTCGATACAGTATTTCTCAGGATCAACAATTGTGGACTCGATTGCAAACGGGCTGGACTGGATCCAGAAAATGTCTGCACAGGAATCAGTAGCCAGCTTGGACTGAAGAAGATCGGAATACTGATCAGCCGGAATTGTCTGAAGGTCTACGGTAACATCATAGGTATCCTCAAAACGTTTGATTGTCTCATCGTAACGGTTATCCATCCATCCTGCTGAAACCAGGATGCTCAGCTCCTCGCCTGCGAAATCGCTTTTCTCATCCGCTGCAGATACGTTCACTGCAAGTCCTGTCGTCATGGAAGCGATCATCGCTGCTGCACAGGCTACTGCCAGAAATCTCTTTCTTTTCATTAATGTTTCCTCCTTTTTAATAATGAATATGAACTGTTTTTTCGTTCCCTCGCTTGATGATATTAGTTTATCATCTGGCAATTTTAAAAGCCATGGATAAACCCGCCATGTATTTGTACTTTTTTCACACTTTATTATACTTTTTTTATATTTTTTGTGATTTTGCACAAGTTATAACAGGCGTTTTTGACTATTATTTCTAAACATCATTTTCATAGTTTGTACTTTTTTTACAAATGTGATATACTTTTGTCCAATGTTTTTGCACGATCTATAACTCGTGTTTACTTTACTTACGGGAGGCTTCTTCATATGAAAACGCGCAGTCTGCAGTCCAAATTATTCATCGCATATCTTGGAATGGCATGCCTGATTCTTTTTTCCTTTGCCATATTTTTCTATGTTTTTGCATCCGGACAACTGAAAAAAAGTCAGATCAGTGCCATGAGTACCTTAAATTCCACATTTCAGACACAGACTGATTCTGCGATACGAGATCTGGACACCGTATCTGTAAATATTAACTACAGCAATATATCAAAGTCCGTTCTTGACCAGAAATTCGACCTTAATATTTCTGATGAAATGCTTTCTGCCATGTCCGATCTTTTTATTTCCTTAAGTGGAACCGAACTGAAAGCAGACCAGGTAAATCTCTATGATTTCTCCGGCTATGTTCTTCAGGCAGGACTTTCCACCATGGTCAAAAAAACAGATGAATCACAGAACGAATGGATTGAAGAAGCTCGTGATGCCTATGGAAAAAAAGTGCTCACAGCTCCCTACAGCACTTATGTCTACTCAAAATCGGCCCGCTATCCCCAGTGGTTCATCTCTCTTTATCGCTCTTTCACCAACCAGTATGGACGCGGAGTTGGTGTGATTGAAACTGCCAAGCAGTGTAAATCCATCTTTAAGAGTATTATTTCCTATGAGAAAAAGAATCGTGGAAGTGCCGCCAGTGTTTACGTATTTGACCAGTCCGGAGCACTGATCTACCCTTACGATACTTCTGATAAAGATGCCTCTGGTATTTCCAAATATTATAATCTCACCGATTCGACCGAGGAAATTCTTACTGTGCAGAGCCCGGTCACAGATCAGAAGGAATACGTTTCCAGAATCAGCTCTGCCTACACCGGTTATACCTACCTGACCATCCAGCCGGAATCTGTGATCCTTGCTCCGGTTTACAATATGCTGAAAATCCTGCTTGCTGTTGTTGCCGCCTTTCTTCTGGCTGCCGTGATCGTTTCCTACCGTCTTTCCCGCTCCGTTGTAAAACCGGTAAAGCATCTCAAACATATCATTCAGCGTATGGAACTGGATACTCTCGGTCAGGAAAAGGTCACATCCTATCCGGTTTCTGTCAATGAATTGGAAGAATTATATCAGGCATTCCAGCTGATGAGTGATAATCTCAAAGATTCCATGACCCAGCTTACTGAAGCCAAGGAACAGGAAATGAAGGCACGCAGCATGGCTCTTCAGACACAGATCAATCCACACTTTTATTACAATACACTTTCCAGTATCATGATTCTTGCCGAAAACGGAGACACTGATACTGTGGAAAAAATGTGCCGCAACCTTTCCAAGATTATGCGTTACATCACCAATACTTCGGAAACGACCGTCACCCTCCGCAAGGAGCTTGACTATGTACAGAAATATCTCTACTGCATGAAGGTCCGCTATCAGTCCAGCCTGAATTACTCTATCGATGTGGATGAATCGCTTCTTGACCAGCAGGTTCCCAAACTGATCATTCAGCCTATCGTGGAAAACGCCATCAAATACGGTTCTGACTGCACACCTCCATGGACTATCACTGTCAGCAGTACCATAAACAAAAACAGCTGGCAGATTGATATCAGAGATACAGGTCCAGGTTTTACCGATGAAGCCAAGAAAAAAATAAACGCGGATATCATGAACGCTATCCGTAATCCGGGAATGCCGGAACTCAAGATCAACGGACTCGGCACCGTGAATGTATTTCTCCGCTGGAAACTCTTCTGTAAAGATGATATAATTTTCAGGTACGGAAATACGGCGGACGGCCACGGAATCGTTTCCATTGGACGGTATTTCCATACAGACGCGGAGGTAATAAAATAATATGAATTACACTGTTGTTGTAGCAGAAGACGAAGAGCTTCTTCTGAATAATCTGGTACATAAAATCGAGAAAGCGGATCCCGATTTTCATGTGATCGGAACAGCCCAGACCGGTGTACAGGCACTGGATCTCGTAGAAAAGCTGAGCCCGGATGTGGTATTTACCGATATCCGGATGCCAGTCATGGATGGGATCACTCTTCTCACCAAAATAAGGGATCAGTTTCCTTTTACAAAATTTGTGATCACCAGTGGATTTTCTGATTTTGAATATGCCAAAAAAGCTATTACTCTCAAGGTTTCCGACTATCTCCTGAAACCGGTAGACTCAGAGGAGCTTCAGAATGTTCTCCTGAAGATCAAACAGGAGCTTCAGATCAAGCAGGACGATTACGAAACCGTATTCACACCAGGCGCTGCTTCCATGTCTCCCGGACAGATCGCAGCACTCCTCAAAGATTTCATGGTGCAGAATTACGCCGAGGATATCAATCTGAACCTGATCGCAGGTACTATGAATTACAGTCCAAGTTATCTGACCAAGATTTTCTGCCAAGTATACGACTGTACGCCTACCAAGTATCTCATCAATCTCCGAATGAGCCACGCGCAGAAGCTCCTTATTCATGAGCCCTCTCTTTCCGTGAAACAGATCGGAGAAATGTGCGGTTATCACGATCAGGGCTATTTCAGCCGGATCTTCAAGAAGCACACCGGAAAAAGTCCTCTGGAATACCGGGACGAGGGAGACGAGCAGGCAACGGTCTAACCCCTGTGATCACCAAAACAAAAAAGTCATTTCAGCTTCATTCATCTGAAATGACTTTTTTATTTTTCTTTTTTTAATTCAGCTCATACATATAAAGCTCATGCAGAGCTCTGGTCGCCGCAATATATCTGGCACGTTCCACGATCGGGCTTCTGTCTTCTTTCGGAAATACAGAAAATACCTGGTCAAACTCCAGGCCTTTGGCCATATAGAAAGTAGTAACTGTAAGTCCTTTCTTAAAGTTCGTACTGTCTCTGTGAAGAAGGGAAAGCCTCTCTTTCGTATCAAAGCCTTCCGCTTCCAGCCTCTCCTTTAAAATATAATATGCTTCTCTTGCTTCGTCTGCTGTTCTTGTGATCACGGCTGCTGTCTCATAATCATCAAGACGCAGTTCCCCTAATACGCTCTCCACAGCCTCCTCAAGCCCCGGAAATTCCCGTTCCACTACAGGTTTTCCATGACGTTCAAAAAGCTCCACACCCGTGATTCCTGCAAGCTTATTCGCATAAGACGCGATCTCGATCGTATTACGATAACTCTTGTTCATCACGATCTTCCGGATATCTTTTCCTAATATCTTAGGCAGGAAGGTCAGTACATCCTGCTGCTCTCCATCCATGGTCTGCTCTCTGTCACCAAGGATCGTCATCCTGCATTTAAAAAGCTTCTGAATGATCAGATACTGAAGCATGGAATAATCCTGCATCTCATCCACGATCAGATGACGCACACCGCTGTCCTCCTGCTGGGTCTCCAGCCGGTATTTCAGATACAGAACAGGATATACATCCTCATAGCGCAGCTTTCTTTTTTCGTACTGCACCTGCGGAAGTGCCGGAAATCCCTCCTGCTTCAGGAACCGGTTATACAGTACATAGAGGTCTCTCGTCTCATACATCCTGTAAAAGCGGCTCTTTACAGCTTCCCGTTCATCATCCGGCAGATCAAATCCCTTCAGTGTTTCGATCTCGTCAATAAAATACTCAGCCACCGCATCCATTCTGGAAAGCAGCGGAATATCCATAAATTTAAAATAAAAGAGTTCAATGATCACCTGTTCTTTTTTGACTACGCCACGATGTTCCACATCACGGAAATTCATAAGGCTGTCCTCAAGCTCCACGATATACCCTTCCATACGGTCTAGGAAATCCCTGGACTGTTTTTCTTTCAGAAGTGCCTCATCGCAGAGCCCTGCGATCTGCCGCTCGATCAGATCATACCGGTCCTCGCAGTCGGAAACTGTATTTTTCAATCTCTTATATGCAAAAAGATCAAAGCTCATCTCACGGATATTTTCCTCGCCAAGCTCCGGCAGAATATGGGAAATATAATCTGCAAACACTCCATTCGGAGAAAGAACCAGTACAGAAGATGCCTTCAGATTCTTTCGGTCATGATAAAGAAGATATGCGATCCTGTGCAGGGCAATGGATGTCTTGCCACTTCCTGCTGCCCCCTGGATCACCATGATCCGGTCTGAAGTATTGCGGATAATGGCATTCTGTTCCTTCTGGATCGTGCGGATGATATTCTTCAGCTGTACATCACCGTTGCTTCCAAGCTCCGCCTTCAGGATCTCATCATCAATCTTCACATCGCTCTCAAACTCGTAGAGCATTTTTCCGCCACGTATCTTATACTGCCATTTCGCCGCAATGTCTCCATGAATCTCGCCCAGCGGTGCCTGATAGGATGCCGGTCCCTTATCAAAATCATAGAACAGTCCGGACACAGGAGCTCTCCAGTCATAGATCAGCGGCAAGCCTCCATTTTCCTCAGCCAGGTTGCCGATCCCGATGTAAAAGATCTCCGGCTCATCCTCTCCTTCATAGCAGAAATCCACTCTTCCAAAGAAAGGAGAATCCAGCATTTTCCGGAATCTGCGGCGCAGATCAAGCTTCTCATTGCTGGCATTGATCTCATGAAGAAGTGCCTGCTGGTTATCAAAATTCTCATAGCCATACTGGTCCATCTCTGTATAGTTTTCCCAGTAATATTCGTGCATGCCTTCGATTTCCTTCTGTCCAGCCTGAATGGAGGCATCCAGCTGTTTGATCCGGTGTCTCAGGGTCTCCGTCACATGTGAAAGGTATTCACGTCCGTTTCTTACTGCTGCCATACGCCTTAATCCACCACTACCGCTGTTCCGCTTGACGTTACCATCAGCATGCCATTATCAGCTCCAAGTACTTCGTAATCAATATCCACACCGATCACAGCATTCGCTCCCATTGCAGCTGCACGCTGCTCCATCTCAGCCAGGGCTTCTTCTCTGGCTTTCATAAGCTCTTCCTCATATCCTGCACTTCTTCCACCGAAGAAATTTCGGAAGCCTGCTCCAATATCTTTCATGAAGTTTACTCCGGAGATTACTTCTCCGAATACGATTCCCTTATATTCACGGATTGCTCTTCCCTCTACAGATGGCGTCGTTGTTATGATCATGGTAAAATCCTCCCGTTTTTTCTCGTTTTGACAGACATCTGCCTGTCCTTATTACTGAATTATACCCGAAAGCAGGCACAATGTATAGTCCAAAAAAGACTGCCTGGCGTTACCTGGGGCTGTATGTTTATCACAGCCGCCTCATGCACCACCGGCAGTCTTTTTTTATTTCATTATATCTGACTGTACCAGAAATATCTGATTATTTTATGATCTCTGTCACATAAGAAGCCTCTTCCATTCCCGGATAGCTTCCCTTGCGCTCTCCAACTGTCAGAGTTCCTGTTTTATCATCCCAGGTAAGCTCTGTCGTTGCATAAGCACCGTTTTCAAAATTATAATTATTTCCTTCGTCCTCATAAATTGTAAAGCTTGCATCTGCACCCGGATATACAACCAGCTTCACCGGCTCCTCCGGTTCCTGGGCAGCATATACAAGACCTTCTACAACCGGAAGGATACTTCCTGCTTTTACAAAGATCGGCATCTGATCGATCGGTGCATCCACAGTCACATACTGGCCACCTTCATATACTTTGTTTGTCCAGTAATCATACCATTTCGTACCTGTCGGAAGATAGCACTCCCATGTTTTTTCTTTCTGAAGTTCTGTACTCTCCGGGCCGTAATACATCGGCTCTGTGACAGCGCAGATCAGAAGTGACGGTCCGAACATAAATTCATTCTGAACCTTACGTGCTTCCTTATCCTCCGGAAAATCAAAGAGCAGACTTCTCATGATGGTGTAATCCTTAAAATGTACAGCACCTGCCAGAGAATAAATATACGGCATCAGATGATAACGAAGCTTGATAAATTTTTCGATCGCATCGTAGAACATGGTTCCTTTTTCACCGAAGTTCCAGATTTCTCTCGGCGTGTCGGTTCCATGTGAACGGAACATCGGAAGGAAGGTTCCCATCTCCAGCCATCTTGTATACAGCTCGCAGTATCCCTTGTCCTTCACGCCTTCGTTATACTTGCCCTGCCAGAACCACTTCGGCTCCGGATCTGTGTTGCAGCCACAGCCACGGTTCTGCCACTTGTCTCCCACTGTAAAGAATGCTCCGATATCCAGTGTCCAGTACGGATATCCGCTGAGTCCCATATTCAGGCCTTCCACAATCTGAGTCTTGAAATTATCCCAGGTCGCACAGGTATCACCGGACCACAGCATTGCAGAATATTTCTGACCGGAAGCATAACCGGAACGTGTAAGATTAAGCACACGCTTCTCCTCGGTCGTCTTTCTCTGGTTCTCATAGATTCCCTTCGCATGCATCAGCGCAAACGCATTGGCAACTGCAGGATCCAGGTATTTCTTATGCTCACCGCCTACAAGCTCATATCTTTCCCATGGCTCTCTCTTCGCAGCACCGCCCCAGTCCGGACCGGAAAACGGCTCTGTGGAATCACACCACCAGGAATCAAAGCCCTGGTCAAAAAGTCCCTCTTTTGCCTGCTTCCAGTACATTTCTCTTGCCTCTTCATTAAAGGCATCATAAGTCGCATAATCATAGAGCAAATGTCCGGACTCAAAGAATTCTGTATGGTTCTTTCCGCCCGCGTTCATATTCGGCCATACGGAAACCATGCTGTGTGCATGCAGCTTATGGATCTCATCCATACACTCCTTCGTATCTCCGTAGCGTTCCTGGTCCAGGATCTTCTCGCCCCAGTTTCCCGGCTCCCAGGTATTCCAGTCCTGTACCACGCAATCCAGCGGAACGCCGATCTCACGATAATGACGTACAATATCCAGAAGCTCTTTTGCCGTGTAATACTGCTCCTTTGACTGTACATAGCCATAAGCCCATTTCGGAAGCATCTGTGCTTTACCTGTAAGATAACGGTAATCATGAATGACCGCATCCATAGTCCCGCCGCCCATGAAGTAATAATCCATCTGATCTACGGTGTCCAGAAACAGATAGGAATCTTTCAGGTCATCATTAAATGTCATAAGAGAACAACAGTCTACCAGAATTCCATAGCCCTCTGTGGAAACAAGCACAGGCATCGGAATACGCATATTATGCTGATACAGATACTGACAATGACCTCTGTAATTATAGATTCCCTCTTCTGCCTGTCCCAGTCCGTGGATCTCCTCATCCTCTTTCCAGCTGAAAAACATTTTTCCACGGTATGCGCTTCTTACCTTCTCAGCTTTCAGGTTCTGGATAAAGTTTCTCTCGCCATCAACAGTTTTTACACGATTGATCACAGGCTTCTCACCGCCTGTATTATAATGGATCACATCCGTCTCGGTAAGTTCCGGTTTCTTCTGAAAAAGCCACTCACTTCCATCCGGGTTTTTCCAGGTAATATCACCAGATACTGTATTCATCTCTGCCCATACCTTCGCTGTTTTTACAGTTACCGTATTTTCCGTCTCTTCTACAGAAAAATCCGTCTTCGGATATTCTTTTTTTTCAATGATCAGAGAATCCTGTGCTTCCTGAATCTCTTTTCCTGACACGATCACACGGATGATCTCCTCTGTGACCGGAACCAGACGGTATGTAAGTTTTCCCACTTCCAGCTGTACGTGTTTATCAGTCTTAACCATAATCCCTTCTCCTTATCTGTCCCATAAAACGGACATCACGAGTGCATCGCGAAATCCAAAAAAGCTCCGATATCAGGACAAAATTTCTTGTTTTTATCCTAACATCGAAGCCTGTTTTTCGTCTATGGCTTATCTGCTCATAAATTTTAACTATTTTTACTTTTTTTCTGTTTCCCATCCTTGGGCGGTTTTCCCACATGCTTTTTATAAAGTCTGTAAAAGTTGGAAATGTTATTAAAACCACACTCCATGGCGATCTCCGTCACATTCCGGTCTGTCTCCCGAAGAAGCTCTCTGGCATGATTGATCCTCATTCTCGTAACGTAATCACTGAAGCTGATACTGGTCACCTTCCGGAAATAAGAAGAAAAATAATTGGAGCTCATATACACCGAAGAAGCAACCTCCTCCAGCGTGATCCTCTCACAGTAATGTGCATTGATATATTCAAAAGCCTGCTCCAGACGCTTCATGGCATTCTTCTTTTCCCGAAGCATCTCGCTGGACTTGCTCTCATCCTGATAAGCCCGGATCAGCATGGTCAGAATTCGAAGCACATTTGCCTTGATCATAAGCGGATAACCTTCTTTTCGCTGCTGCCATTCCCGGTAGATTTCCCAGATACTGGAGCGGATCTCCGGATTTACCTCTTCCTCCCTGCCGATACGGTTCTTGAAATTACTTCCACGTTCCACAAACGGCTTCAGGTATTCCGTGTCAAAGACACTTAGCTTCTCGGCTACAAATTCCGGCGAAAAGATCATCACAAGAAGCTTCATATCTCCACCGATCAGTTTCCAGCCGTGAGGCTCCACATTATTGAAGATGATGATATCATCTTCTTCCATTGTATATTCCTGCCCGTTTACAAAATAATTCCCCTTTCCTTCCAGAACACAGGTGATCTCAAAATAACTGTGCCAGTGATACGCTCCCGGCCGGCTGTTCAAAGGTGTCAGCTCTACCTCGGATATCTGAAAAGGAAATTCTTTGTCAAGGGGTATGTTGTCTCTCTCTAACCGCATGCTCTGCCTCCTGTAAACGCAGCCAAAATGTTTCCCAATCCACTTCTGCGCTCACAGTATTATAGCAGATATTATTTTTCCATGCAATCTATGATAGATTCTTCTAACTCTCCCAGCTGATCCTCATGCTTTCCGTGGACAGCAATACGGAAATAATCGTTGCCCTGAATGCCCTTGATCATATAATAATCACTGTCGATCTTAAAAAAAGGCTGCCTCAGCATATCCAGATATGTAAAGCTTCCAAGCCCTTTCATTTTCAGGATAAACTCCCGTGTGATCGTTCCATCCAGAAGATAGTCCCAGGCAAACCATCCGGACTCTGCACATTTCTCTCTGGAGGGCTGTTTTCCTATGATCTTCATGCTGATTACCTCTTTTCTGTTTTCGTTTTTTCTGCTGCTCAGATTTTCTGTTTTTTGGAACCTGCAATCGAGCCTGCAATCTCCCGTGCTGCCTTCAGAAATGCTTTTATATCCTCTTCCTCCGTAAACCAGGAAATGCTAACTCTTACAGTTCCGCCATTCTCTGTTCCCATGGCTTCATGAATCAGCGGTGAACAATGCAGGCCTGCCCGGACTGTGATCCCGTATCCACTTTCCAGGATGTACGCTGCATCGGAAGCTTTCAGCCCCTGAAAATTCATGCTAAGCACCGGGCCTCTGCAGGTATTCCTGTCACCATAAACTTGCACCTGTGGAAGCTCCTTTAAGCCCTCATACAGCATATCCATAAGATATTTTTCCTTCTCTATAATCGTGGACAAGCCTGTTTTTTCTATGAATTCCAGGCCTGCAAGAAGTCCTGTGATTCCCGGCATATTCTGGGTTCCCACCTCATATTCATAATCGCCGTTCTCATAGGTAAGCTGTGCGCTGTTTCTTCCTGTTCCCCCATATTTCAGCGGTTTCAGCTTAATGCCACTTCGAATATAGAAGCCGCCGGTTCCCTGAATTCCCAACAAACTCTTATGGCCGGTAAAAACAGCCGCATCTGCCTTCCACTTATCGATCTCTACAGGAATACATCCTGCGCTCTGGGATACATCCACCACCAGCAATAAACCATGCTTTCTCGAAAAATCGCGGATCATCTCCATATCCTGTATACAGCCTGTAACATTGGAACAATGGTTCACGATCAGTACCCTTGCATCCGGACATACTGCCTCCTCCAATGCTTTTTCCGAAACTGTACCATTTATCGTACACTTTACAACGTGGACAGGATGTGTTTTTAACTGTCCTATATTTCGGACTGGTCGTAATACACTGTTGTGTTCTGTCTGTGTGACCAGGATCGGGCTGTCACTTTTTCCGTAGTCCAGTCCTCCCAGAACTGTATTCATACTTTCCGTTGCCCCTGATGTAAAAAAGATTCTCTCAGTCTCTGAAATACCAAGAAGTCCCCCTAATTTTTCCCGGCAGAGAACCTCCACATCCTTTTTCATAATTGCACTGCCGCCCCGGAACTGCGAAGCAGGCATGCCACTAAGACACGCCTGCACTGCTTTCAGAACAGCAGGAGGCTTCGGCCAGGAAGTTGCTCCGTTGTTCAGATAGATCATCCAATCATCCTTCCAGAATATTGAAATTCATAACCTTTGCGATCTTCTTGATCATCTTTGTATAATCACCGAAGATCAGTACCTGATGATGTCCGAATCCTGCCAGATTGTGCATGAATTCTCTTGCATCGTCCATCTGGATGTAATAGAACGGACTACAATAGGTATCTGCATACTCAGAGCGGATAACCTTACCTTTCTTGATACACATGGTATCACCTGCCGGGTTGAAACGTCCAAGTGTGATATAATCATCTTCATTCTCTGTGAAATCAACCTGAAGCTTGCCGCCAAATCCCTGACCTGTGAATGCCCAGAGCTTGTAAGCAAGAGGTTTTGTTCCGTAACCGTTCATCTGAAGTGCAGGCACTGCATGATGAATGCGGAGAAGCTCGTCTGTCTCATGATTCGGATTGCCCATGAATGCCGGACGTTTTGCCGCATACTGCATGATCAGCATAGCCATCAGTGCATTCAGATCCTCCTCACATCCGCTTGGAATTCCCTCATCCTTCATAATGGAATGGCACATGCAAGGTGTAAATTTACGGTTCTGCGGAATCTCAGTCGTACACAGCTCATGGCATGCAGTTGAGAACGCGTTGCAGTCATAAATATCCATCATCTTTTTCGCTGCCAGATAATATTTCACATCATTGATGAACCAGTCTGTGTTCACCTGTGTATCGGTAGATCCTGCAATGATCTTATCTGCGATCGGTTTTGCTTCCTCATCGGTGATCTCATCCATATATTTGAAGATAGAAGTAAACGGAAGCTTCACTACCTCAAATCCATAACGTTTACGGAGAATCTCCGGATCACGGATCAGACTCTGAATTCCGAATGTAGGCTGAGATCCGGCTGTCAGTACAAGAGCTCTTGTGTTACGAACTGCTTTTCTTACCCATAGGATATGCGCGATCTCATTGACATCCTGAAGGTCCATACAGACATAAGCCTCTACTCCGATGGAACGGCAGTATGCTGCAAAATCAATTCCTTCGTTTCCATTCTGCCAGATGATCACCGGCTTTCCAAATCTCTCCAGTTTTGGAATTCTCCATCCCATGCAAAGGAAGCAGTCGATCTCATCCACATTTTCCCCAATCTTTTCAAAAAGCTCTTTTTCAACAACAAAGGATTCGTTGTAACGGACATCCAGCGGCTCTGTGAATTCCACTTCATCAATAACACCCTTCAGCCCCTCCACCGAACTTCTGAATGCTTCATCTGCTGCTTTTGTCTCAGCTTCAACAGTCATATCCTCTTTATGTCCGGCACGACATGGTCCCTCCCAGAAATGTGTATGTGTCAGACATCCAACCAGCGGTTTCATTACAAGTTTCATATCCATTGCTTTCTGCTTCATAACAAAAATCCCTCTCTTTTCGTTTACATTATACAGTTTGTAGTTGTTCCGCACACTCGATATATCCTATTATACTGTATGAATTTAGGAATTCCTCCTCATTCTTCCGAATAGTCTGTACTTTCTTACGATTTTTAGTGTTTTTTCACATATTTTATTTTATTTTTCCTATCGCTTTTATATGAAATATACAATAAAAAATCACCAGGTACAACCTGTGTTCTGCAGCAATTCCAAAATTTATAAATGCTGCAATTTACAAGCCGCACCTGGCGATTTCTGTTTTTAACTTATGCTTGTCACATCAATCGGACGTTCGGAATCCGCTTCGCTACTTCCTCATGAACAAAAACAAGCTTACGCTTGTTTTTGTTCGAACTGACTGTTATAAAGATCAGCATAGAATCCTTTTCTTGCCAGCAGTTCTTTGTGGTTGCCCTGCTCGATGATATCTCCATCCTTCATAACAAGAATCAGGTCTGCGTCCTTAATCGTGGAAAGTCTGTGGGCGATAACAAAACTTGTTCTGCCCTTCATCAAATTATCCATGGCCTTCTGGATCTGCATCTCTGTTCTGGTATCAACAGAAGAAGTTGCCTCATCCAGGATCAGGATCTTATTGTCTGCAAGAATTGCCCTTGCGATCGTAAGCAGCTGCTTCTGTCCCTGGGAAACATTGCTGGTCTCCTCATCCAGAACCATCTGATAGCCGCCCGGCTGCTGCATGATAAAGTTGTGGATATGAGCCGCTTTTGCAGCTGCGATCACCTCTTCATCGGTTGCATCCAGACGTCCGTAACGGATGTTTTCCATAATGGTTCCAGAGAACAGCCAGGTATCCTGAAGCACCATTCCGAACATCTCACGAAGATTACTTCTGTTGAAGTTTCGGATATCGTGTCCATCAACTTTGATACTTCCGCCATTCACATCATAGTAACGCATCAGCAGCTTGACCATAGTAGTCTTTCCTGCTCCTGTAGGTCCTACGATCGCGATCTTCTGACCGTCATGAACATCTGCGGAAAAATCATGTACAATGATCTTATCCGGATTATAACCGAATTTTACATGGTCAAACTGTACATTACCTTCCAGTCCCTCAATGGAATCCGGATTCTCCGGCTGGAGTTCTTCCTCCGGCTCCTCCAGGAATTCAAATACACGCTCGGAAGCTGCTGCGGAAGACTGCAGAAGGTTCGTAACCTGCGCGATCTGCTGAATTGGCTGTGTAAAGTTACGGATGTACTGGAAAAATGACTGGATATCACCAACCTCAATGGTTCCCTTGATGGCAAATACGCCACCAAGAAGTGCTACCATTACATACCCCAGGTTTCCTACAAACTGCATGATCGGCATCATCATACCGGAAAAGAACTGAGATTTCCATGCAGATTCATACAGCTTCTGATTATCATTCTCGAATTCTGCAAGAACATCTTTTTCTTTATTAAAAACTCTGACTACATCATGGCCACCGAAGTTCTCCTCAACCTGACCATTTACTTTTCCCAGATATTCCTGCTGTGCCTGGAAATATTTCTGGGAATGCTTCATCACCTTGTTGATGATGAACATGGAGATTGGCAGGATCAGAAGAGCTGCCAGTGTCATCCACACATTGATGGAAAGCATCATGATGAATACACCGATCAGTGTAGTCACAGATGTGATCAGCTGTGTCATACTCTGGTTGATACTCATCTGCAGGGTATCCACATCATTGGTTACTCTGGAAAGGATCTCACCGTTTGTTCTGCTCTCAAAATATTTCATCGGAAGACGGTTGATCTTCTTTGAGATATCCTTTCGGAGATTATAAGTAACATCATTGGAAATTCCTGTCATTACAAAGCCCTGGATCAGGGAAAAGCATGCGCTTGCCAGGTAAAGTCCCAATGTCCATAAAAGGATCATACCGATCTTGTCAAAATCAATACCGCCTGTACCGTTTACCTTTGCAACCAGACCTTTGTAGAGCTCTGTAGTCGCTTTTCCAAGGATCTTGGGACCTGCGATATTAAACGCAGTACCTGCCACTGCAAAGATAAACATCAGGATAAAACGAATTTTATATCTTCCCATATAGCGGAACAGCTTTTTCATAGAGCCTTTGAAGTCCTTGGCTTTCTCTGTTGGCTGCATTCCGCGTCCGCCCATATGGCCTCTTCTTCTCTGCTGACTCATGCCAATTCCTCCTCTGATAACTGACTCATGGCGATCTGACGATATACCTCACAGGATTTCATCAGTTCTTTATGACTTCCGATTCCTGCCATATGACCATCATCCAGAACGATGATCTTATCTGCATTCAGAATCGTACTGATACGCTGCGCCACGATAATAGTTGTTGCTTCTTTTGTATGTTCTTTCAGTGCTTTTCGAAGTGTACTGTCTGTTTTGAAATCCAGTGCGGAAAAGCTGTCATCGAAGATAAAGATCTCCGGATCTTTCGCAATGGCTCTCGCAATGGAAAGTCTCTGCTTCTGTCCGCCGGAAACGTTGCTTCCGCCCTGAGCGATCGGAGAATCATAGCCTTCCGGCTTGGTATCGATAAACTCTGTAGCCTGGGCAACCTGAGCAGCTTTTTTCACTGCATCCTCAGAAATCTCTGTCTTTCCGTAACGGATATTGGAATCGATCGTTCCGGAGAAAAGCACTCCTTTCTGCGGAACATATCCGATCCGGTCACGGACATCCTTCTGTGTCATTTCACGGACATCTACTCCGTCAACCTTTACAGAACCATTTGTCACATCGTAGAAACGAGGAATCAGATTGATCAGGGTACTCTTACCGCTTCCTGTACTTCCGATGATCGCTACTGTCTCACCTTTTTCTGCTTTAAAGGAAATATCGGTGATAACGTTCTCACCGGCTTCCGGATATGCAAAACTTACATGGTCAAATTCTACAGTTCCTTTTACATTTTCGGACGGCTGTACCGGATTCTCCGGATCATGAACACTGACTTCTGTCTCAAGTACTTCATTGATACGACGTGCAGATACATTTGCTCTCGGAAGCATAATAGACATGGCTGTGATCATCAGGAATGACATGATGATCTGCATTGCATACTGGATAAATGCCATTACATCACCAACCTGCATACTTCCGTTATCTACTGCATAAGAACCGCTGTAAATGATCAGCACGGAAATTCCGTTCATGATCAGCATCATTACAGGCATCATAAATGTCATACAACGGTTAACAAAGAGGTTGGTTTTTGTAAGAGTCATATTTGCCTCTTCAAAACGCTCCTCCTCATGTTTCTCACGGCTGAATGCACGGATAACCGGAATACCGGTAAGGATCTCACGGGTTACCAGGTTCAGTTTATCTACCATGGTCTGTAGTGCTGTAAATTTCGGCATTGCGATCTTAAACAGCAGGATCATAAATGCTAGGATCAAAACTACGGCAACAGCCAGGATCCATGTCATGGAAGAATCTGTCTTCAATACCTTCAGTACACCGCCGATTCCAAGGATCGGCGCATAAAGAACGATACGGAACATCATGGACATTACCTGCTGGATCTGCTGGATATCATTAGTACAGCGGGTAATGAGAGATGCCGTTGAGAATTTATGATATTCTCTGCTGGAAAAACCGATAACCTTGTTGTACACCATTCCACGAAGATCATGGCCAAGGGAAGCGGCCACTCTTGCGGAAAGAAATACCACACACACCGCAGCCATCATTGTTACCAGAGCCATCAGTACCATGCGGATGCCTGTAGACTTCATATAATCCATCTGAATGGCATCTACATCCTCTCCCATAGCTTCATACTCTGCACGAACGTAGGAAACACCTGCCTGTGTAATAATGGATTCCTGCATCTTATCGATCTTCTCACTGACCTGCTCCTTCATGGCAGATAATGCCTCTTTCGGCATCTGTGCAAGAGCAGTGAGCGGATCAACACCTTCCGGAATTCCCATCTTTGCAAGTGCTGCTTTTGTTTCTTCGCTGTCGGATGTGAACGTGGAAACGATCACCATCGGTTTGCCGAAAATAGAATTCAGTTCCTCTCTGTCATCTGCGGAAATCTTATCTTTTAATACAAGCTCATCTCCGTCTTCTTCATAAAACTTATCAACAGTTTTTGCATCATCGTCATCCATAAACAGCTTCAGACTGTCCATAGATGTTTTTCTGATCTTCTCAGGAACACTGTCTTCAATACCGTTCTGCTGAATTCCCACATTGATGATATTGGATGTGTAATTCGGCAGAGACAGATCACAGTATGCCTGGAGAAAAAGAAGCGCGATGATGATCACAATGTAACCTGCTGACTTTTTCAGATACTTCATCAGTTTGATCACGTTTCTGTTCCTTCCTTTCTGTCATACAATATTTTTCATTACTTTGTTTCTTCCAGATTTTATTCCGGCTGTATCTTATCTATATTTTCCAGAATCTGTTTCAGAAATCTCCGAAGAAGGCATTGTTCTGTTTCACTGAAGCCTTCCAGCATCACAGATTCATTCTCCCTGATTCGCTGTAATGCCCTGGCTTTCGTTTCTTTGCCCTTCTCAGTCAGATAAATCCTGGCTATACGCTGATCCTTCTCATCTGGTTTCTTATAAAGAAACCCTGCTTTCTCCAGTCTCTGTACTGAGACCGTTACTGTCGGCGGCTTGATTCTCAAGATCTCCGCCAGCTCCTTCTGGCTTAAACCTTCCTTCTTGGAAACCATCCCCAGAACCGGAATCTGTCCCGGATAAATTCCAAGTCCCTGCATCTGCCCGAAGCATTTCGCCATAAAATAGCGGTCCACCTTCATAAACAGAGACAAAAGACTATTTTCTTTTCCCTTCTCATCTTCCTCCTCACAAAACACGACATCACTCCTCTCTTACTCCGATCCGAATTCATTTAATTAGTCGGCTAACTATATATAATATACATCTGCACAAAAAATGCAACTGTTTTTTGTGAATTTCACACTTTTTTTAGATTTATAAATTCTTAAAATAGAATTCCTATTATCTATATTATTTTGTCGGACTAACTTTTTATTTCCCTGCACACAGCAAAAAAATCCATGTTCCATAAGTTCACATCACTTATAGAACATGGATTTTCTTTTCGCTTCTTATACAAACTGGTTCGCAGCCGGGTCATACACATAATCGATTGCCGCAAGCTTTTCCTCCAGCTCTTTTCTGTCGGCATTTTTATCTTCGCAGAACGCATCCAGCGAACCGTAAAAATCTCTCAGCTGTGTATTCATATAGCTCAAAAGCATTACCGGATCCTTTGGTATCATAATTTTTTCCATCCTTTTCCTGATATTTTCTGATAGCATTACTATCTTACCAATATTCGATTTTGTCAAGTAGTCAAAAGATTTTTGCTTTCACTAAAAAGAACTGCCAGGCTCTGATCTTTCATCCAAAGATGAATTCTGATCAGAACTGACAGTTCTTTTATTTGTCAATCTTTATTTTTATTACATCAAGGAGTTATTTTCTTTGACCAGGTACTTCTAATCATTTCGTGCTGACAGTAAACTCGCCATCCTTCACATCCAGAACGATGGTATCACCAGCATGTACATCACCGGAAAGGATCTTCTTTGCAGTCAGTGTTTCCACATAATTCTGCAGATAACGTTTCAGCGGACGTGCACCGTAAACCGGATCATATCCGTTATCCACTACCATCTGCTTAGCCGCATCTGTAAGTTCCAGTGAAAGCTCCTGGTCAGCCAGACGGTCGCTGAGCTCTTTTACCATAAGATCTACGATCTTGCCTACATTATCCTTGGTCAGCGGCTTGAACATGATGATCTCATCCAGACGGTTCAGAAACTCCGGACGAAAGTGTCCACGGAGATCTGCCATAACCTGCTCCTGTGCCTCCGGCTTGATATCACCTTTCTCATCAATACCATCTAGCAGATACGGCGAACCGATATTCGAGGTCATGATCAGAATCGTATTCTTAAAGTCAACGGTACGGCCCTGAGAATCTGTGATACGTCCGTCATCCAGCACCTGAAGAAGTACGTTAAATACATCCGGATGTGCCTTCTCGATTTCATCAAAGAGTACAACACTGTACGGTTTTCTTCGAACAGCCTCAGTCAGCTGACCGCCTTCTTCATATCCTACATATCCTGGAGGCGCTCCGATCAGACGGGACACGGAATATTTCTCCATGTACTCACTCATATCAATACGAACCATGTTCTGCTCATCGTCAAACAGTGTGGCAGCCAGAGTCTTGGCAAGCTCTGTTTTACCAACACCGGTTGGTCCAAGGAACAGGAAAGAACCGATTGGCTTCGTAGGATCCTTGATACCTGCTTTTGAACGAAGGATGGCATCTGTTACAAGACGTACACCTTCATCCTGACCTACTACACGTTTATGCAGTTCATCCTCAAGACCCAGAAGCTTCGTTCTCTCACCTTCTGTCAGCTTGGTTACCGGAATACCGGTCCATCTGGAAATAATACGCGCAATCTCATCATCAGTAACAGCCTCATGTACCAGGCTTCTGTCACTTTCTTTGACCTGCTTCTCCTCTACTTCCAGCTGCTGCTGAAGCTTCGGCAGCTCACCATACTGCAGCTCTGCTGCCTTTTCCAGATCGTAGTTCTGTTTTGCTTTCTGGATCTGTTTATTGATATCCTCGATCTGCTCACGTAATTTCTGAAGCTTCTCTACGGAATGTTTCTCATTATCCCACTGAGCTTTCTGTGCATTAAAAGTATCTCGTAACTCTGCCAGCTCTTTCTGCAGATCCTCCAGTCGCTCTTTGCTGAGATTATCAGTTTCTTTCTTAAGAGCAGATTCCTCGATCTCCAGCTGCATGATCTTACGTCTCTGCTCATCCAGCTCTGTCGGCATGGAATCCAGTTCTGTCTTGATCAGTGCACAGGCCTCGTCTACAAGGTCAATGGCCTTATCCGGAAGAAAACGGTCTGTGATATATCTGTGTGAAAGGGTAGCTGCTGCAACCAGTGCACTGTCTGTAATCTTAACGCCGTGGAATACCTCGTATCTCTCCTTCAATCCACGGAGAATAGAAATGGTATCCTCAACCGTAGGCTCATTTACCATAACCGGCTGGAAACGCCGTGCAAGTGCAGCATCCTTCTCAATATACTGACGGTACTCATCCAGAGTTGTAGCACCGATACAGTGAAGCTCACCTCTTGCCAGCATAGGCTTCAGCATGTTTCCTGCATCCATGGCACCATCTGTCTTACCTGCACCAACGATCAGATGAAGCTCATCGATGAACAGAATAATCTGTCCTTCGCTCTTCTTCACCTCTTCCAGTACCGCTTTCAGACGTTCCTCAAACTCACCACGATATTTGGCGCCGGCAACCAGTGCACCCATATCCAGTGCAAAAATTTTCTTATTCTTAAGGCCTTCCGGTACGTCCCCTGCCACAATACGCTGTGCCAGTCCCTCAATGGCTGCTGTCTTACCGACACCAGGCTCACCGATGAGAACCGGGTTGTTCTTGGTTTTACGGGAAAGGATACGGATGATGTTTCGGATCTCCGCATCACGTCCGATCACCGGATCCAGCTTCTGGTTCTTCGCCTTCTCTACCAGATCCTCGCCGTATTTATTCAAAGTATCATAGGTTGCCTCCGGGTTGTCACTGACAACTCTCTGGTTTCCTCTGACTGTAGAAAGTGCCTGAAGAAAACGCTCTCTGGTGATTCCAAACTCATCAAAGATCTTCTTCATGCTGGGGCTTGGATATCTCAGCATGGAAAGAAACAGATGCTCAACAGAGACATACTCATCTCCCATAGCCTTGGCTTCATCCTCCGCACTGACCAGTGCCTTGTTCAGATACTGACCGAAACGAAGTTCTCCACCCTGAACCTTAACCTTGGCATCCAGAGCTTTCTTAACAGTGTCAACAAAATATTCCTTCTGAATTTCCATCTTCTCGATCAATTTGAGAATCAGGCTGTCTTCCTGTGTAAGTAATGTATACAGAAGGTGTTCTTCCTCGATCTCCTGGTTGCCATATTCGTAAGCAACCTTCTCCAGATCCTGGACAGCCTGTACGGATTTCTGTGTAAATTTACTGATATTCATAGGCTTTCCTCCTATTCCTGAAAAAGCACTTCCGGCACTTTCGTTTCGGAAATGCTGTAGCTTTTTTCTTGTTCTAGGAGAAATATAACACTATTTGTTAGCACTGTCAAGAGGTGAGTGCTAATTATTTTATGAAGAATTTGTGAAGCCTTGATTTTGCAGGCTTCACAGGGATTTTTCACTTGCTTTCGCACTCGATTTTCTTGATTTGACCACATTTTTACGACAAATTCTTGGAAAAATATATTCGTCTGATTTTCTTACCACATTTTACGACAACGACTTATGGTTTATACCACAGCAGGTATGGTTTCCGGCAGGTTCATTTTAGACATCTCGTTTTCCACGTGAGACTTAGCCAATACTTTTGCCAGAAGTTCCGGATCGACTTCATCAGCAACAGGTGCATTATTATTTTCCTGCTGTACATACATCTGTGGATTCAGATTCTTTATCTCATAAAATGCTTCTGCAAAAAGCTCTGCAATTTTCCTTCGGTCATCATTCAGAATATGAGAGTACACATCCTTATCATTTCTTCATCACAATATGGACATTTCATGCTGATTTACCTCCTATAAGTTCAGATAAGATTTCGCATTATAGAGACAGATACCTCATCCATGTTAAACGGCTTTGAGATATGCCCATTCATACCAGAATCCAACGAAGCCTGAATATCTTCTTTGAAAGCATTAGCAGACTGGGCTATGATAGGAATGGTTGCTGCATCCGGACGTTCCCCGCTCATTGTTCGGATTGCCTTCGTTGCCTGATATCCGTTCATTTTTGGCATCATGATGTCCATCAGGATAATGTCATAAGTACCTGCAGGGTTAGATGCGAACAGTTTGACTGCATCTTCCCCATCTACAGCACGAGTTACACACATACCGGCATCTTCCAATAATGTCATTGCCAGTTCAGCATTTAAGTCATTATCCTCAACCAAAAGCACCTTAACGCCATTGAGACTGATATTCTGTACAGTCTTCTGTTCTGGAATTTCTTTTTCATCGGCAAGTTCCATGGGAATTTCGACTGTAAAAGAAGAACCACAATTCTTTTTACTTTGAAACGTAAGTGTTCCACCCATCAACTCCACATATTGCTTGGTAATAGCCATCCCCAGCCCGGTCCCTTTATACTGAGTACGTGCACCATTATTTTCCTGCGAAAATGGCTCAAACAGCTTTTTCTGAAATTCCTCGCTCATACCAACACCCGTATCTTTGACTGTATAGGATGCCACGATATGGCGTTCATCTACTCCTGGACGAGTACTCATTTCAAAAGTAATAGTACCACCATCTTCTGTGAATTTAACTGCATTATTCAGAAGGTTCGTCAATATTTCACGAATTCTGGTGGAATCTGTCATAACATAGAGCATCGATGGTCTGTTGCGATGTACTTCAAAGTTGAGATTTCTATCCAAAAGAAGTCCATCCATGATTGCAATCACACTATCAATTAATACAGGAAGATTCACGGGCTCAGGTGAAAAGGATACTTTTCCACTTTCAATACGACTCAAATCCAGTACCTCATTTAACAACAGCAGTAAATGATTAGAACTTGTTTTGACCTTTTGCAGACTGTCATGAATCTCATTTATATTCTGTTGGTGTAGTGCAATGTCTGTAAACCCAATGATGGCATTCATCGGGGTACGTATATCATGAGACATATTAAGCAAGAAAGAAGATTTGGCTCTGTTGGCAGAATCCGCTTTTTCTGCAGCATCTTCTAATATCATTTTTTGTTTGAGTTCTTCTTCTTTACGCTTTTTACAATAAAAGAAACAACCAATACACAATACTAACAGTACGCATCCGGCGATTATTCCCACAAAAAGAGACACTTGTTTTGTCCGCTCGACAAGACCATATACAGATTGCATATCCATTTCAATGCATAACGCACCAACAACTTCACTGGTTCCATTTGATTCATCTGTTACGGGATAGCAAGCTGTAAAAATAGGACCCCAGTTCGTATCGACGATGTCCTGAGAATAGACGGTCTTGCCAGAAAGTGCTTTTTCGATGTAAGGAATCATCTCATCCTCAATATAATCCCCTGGATGCCGAACATCTTTTGCTGTAGGATCAAGACCATCTACAACATAGATAAGTTTATTTTCTTCATTTTTGGTGGCCATATATAGATATCTGGTCGAATTCAGGGTCCGTATTTCATTTAGATAGGATGAAATATCATGATACATTTTTTTATTTTCATCGTCTTTGTTGCGAATTTCGGTAAACTCTTTCTTTCCAAGTCGTTCATTTACCAGCTTATGTATTACACCAGCACTTGCCGTGTCACGCTCAATTTCTGTCTCAAGTGCAATATTAGTGTATGATTTATGCAGAATAAATGTATATGCGGATGCTAATAAAATAATAGCAAGCGTCAAAAACGTAAAAAAGCCTACCGAATCCTTCTTAATTTGGGGCTTATATATTTTTCGTGGAGTGTGGGTCTTCCAATTTTCTTGCTCATTTTCCATCATACATACCTCATTATTTTTTATCTGTCATTGTTCCATATTTTCAGATCTGACACAATATAGAGCTTGTTCTAACTAAGAAACTGTGCCATGGTTAATCGCATTTTTATATTATATTTCAACTTTCTCATAAATGTCAACACACAGTGCTATCTTCGAATGTACATTTACTCCTTATTCTGACAAACAAGAATTTTACATTTCAATTACCATTCCATAACCATACTTAACATTTGGTAATTTCTGAAATCCAAACTTCTCATAAAATAATTCTTTGCCTTCTCTGACTTTTTCCCAATTATGGGAAAACTTTTTTTCGCTCCAAATAAAAAATGCATTCTGCCCTTTCCTTTTGGAATCAACCAAATGCCCTATATTTCCAGATCACTGGAACGTGATTTTCCTTTATTCAGTTGTTTTCTCTCAGCTTCTTCTCTTTCAATTTTTGCTACATTCAGTGCAAGCTTTTCCCGAATGGACGGCTTTACTTCTTTTTCTCTGGCTGTTTTAACTGACGGACGATTTTCCCTACTGCTTTTTCCATCGCATTTTCAATTTTCCTTTTCAGACCATCCAGCCTTTTTACCGCATACTCTTTTTCTTTCCGGGATGCTTTCCGTTCTGGACTCTGAATCCACTTTTTAGAATCTTCTGCCAGATATATATCATCCTTTCTGGTAGCCAGTACCACTTCCCTTGCAACTTGCTCCACCGCCTTGTCATATGCCTCACTGGATACCTCATCAAGCAGCGCCTCTACATCTTCAATACGAAGCGTTAGCTGTTTTAACTGCTGTTCCTGTTCTTCGATCAGATCACTCTGTCGGAAAATCCGGTCAGAATTAGAAAGGAATTTTTCTTTAAATTCATTCTCCTGCTGAACCAATTTTTCTTCCTGTTCCTGTATTTTCTGTTCATTCCCCCTGACCATAATCGACTGCTTTGCAATATCCAAGCGGTTGGCATTCACAATGTCAATCTGCTGTTCAATCGTTTCCTGTTGCTCTGCAATTTCTTCTTTCTGCTTCATGCGGATGCCCTATAAAAAATAGGGACACCCGCTTTTAACAAGTATCCCTATAATCTATCAATGATCTGATATCTCTCACTTCTTTGATCGTCATAGCACACCTCCCTGATATTAGGATACAACTTGGAGTCAGCTCCAGGTCAAGAGCTTTTTCACACGATCGCAAAATTTTATTACCCCAACGCCACATCCAGCACCATCATCAGTGAAAAGCCAACAGCAAAAAATATCGTTCCTATATTGGAGTGTTCTCCTGTGGACATTTCCGGGATAAGTTCTTCTACAATAACATACAGCATGGCTCCTGCCGCAAAACTCAGAAGATATGGCAGTGCCGGGACGATGAGTCCGGCTGCCAGAATCGTGATCACCGCTCCCACAGGTTCTACAACTCCGGACAGCATTCCTCCCACAAAAGCTTTTCCCTTTCCCATTCCTTCGGAGCGCAGTGGCATGGAAATAATCGCGCCCTCCGGGAAATTCTGGATCGCGATTCCAAGGGAAAGAGCCATCGCTCCCATCATGGTGATCTTCGAATTGCCGGTAAGATATCCGGCATAAACTACACCTACTGCCATTCCTTCCGGAATATTGTGCAGGGTTACTGCCAGCACCAGCATGGTCGTTCTCTGAAGTCGGCTTTTTGGTCCTTCAGCCTGATCACTGTTCTGATGAAGATGCGGAATTATATGGTCAAGCAAAAGCAAAAAAAGCACTCCTGCCCACAGTCCCACAACTGCCGGTATAAAAGAAAGTTTTCCCATTCCGTCCGACTGCTCGATCGCCGGAATAAGAAGACTCCACACCGAGGCCGCAACCATAACTCCTGCCGCAAAACCGGTAAGCGCCCGCTGTACCTGTTCGTTCAGATTTTTCTTCATAAAGAATACGCAGGCTGCACCTGCCGAAGTTCCCAGAAACGGGATCAGAATTCCATAAAACACATTCACATTCATTTATTTCCCCCTCCTTTTTTATTTCATATGAAGCAAAAACATATCGTTTGAAGCAACAACTTATTGTTTCTCACTCTATCAGTTAGTTATTTCTAACTCTAAATAAAGTATATCAGATTTTTATGCAAATAAAAAGAGCATACAGAACTTTTTTTCAAAATTCCATATGCTCATATATCACTATTCTTTTTTATTCGAATGTGCTCTATTCCCCACAGGCAAAATAAATATTTTCATGTAAGCTGCACCGAGGATTAAAATCGGCATGGCAGTAAGGGCAGCTGCCTTGCTTGTATTCCCCTCGGGTGAGCTTCCTCTTACAGCTTCCGCAGAGAACCGGATATTCTTCTTCCGGCGCTGTCGCTGCAAAGGGATGATCTTCGATTTCGTCATGACAGGAATAGCATGCATAATATTTTCTGCATTCTGCACAGAGTAATGCGGCTATATCAAGGCTGGTATGGTAATGCCTGCATCGTCCTTCTTTATCAAGTCCGATGCCGTGAATCTTAACATATTGTTTCTTATCTGTTTCCTGCATTGTTGATTCCTTTTCGGATCGGAATTGCAAGTAATACAGCAAGAACTGTAATCACGATATCTTTTGGAATGAAAGCAGTTAAAGAATATACAGCAATTGCTGAAATACTCATGGAACCGCCAACAAAATGCCACTGTAAACCACCGATGATCTCAACGAGCAGAAGACCGATCAGCGAAAATCCGATTGAGATCGCCAGATTTTTTGTTTTATTATCAGTCTTCGGACGGATTCCGCTGAGCCATGTCATAAACGGCCATGCCCAGATATATCCTCCGGTAACACCTACAATACTGCTGATTCCACCGGTGAAATTAGCAAAGATCGGAAGTCCGATCGCCCCCAACAGAACGTAAACCACAGTTGCCATCGTTCCAAGTCTGGAACCAAGCACTGCTCCTACAAGTGCCACACCGAATACCTGAATCGTGATCGGAACACCTGTCGGCATTGGCAGTGATATCTGTGAGATTACTGCCAGAACTGCTGCAAACATACCAACCAGTACCATCTCTCTGGTTGTAAACTTTCGCTCTGAAGCAGAGCTTTCTGCATAAGACTGATTCATAATAATGTCTCCTCTTCCCGTAAAGATTATGTGTTATGACTTTCTTTTTATATCACAACCGGAAAGAATTGTCAACCCGAGTTTTAGACTACGGTTTACATTCTTTAGTTGTAAACCTGGTAAATATAGACAAATCATCTCTTCATGTCTGGTCTTCAGATATCCCAGTCCCATTTGTCCATTGTTCATCCTAGACTTCTGCCTTAATATGTCCACATATTCATTGAACGAACGAGGTGATATTTCTGAAGCAGATAAAAATTGCATGTACCGGCTATATTCTGGTGTCCGGCGCTTTTGGCGTTATAGTGATCTTGAAAAATACACTTTTCTTTGCAGGCTGTGCACTTCTGGCCGAAGGATGTATGCGCCATTACATTGTAAAACATACCGCCCAGCTGCCTGACTATCATTATCTGAATGAGAAACAGCTATCAAAATAACTAATTTTTTACAAAGGAGAATATCATTATGAATGCAGCAAACACCTTAAAAAAGCTTGGAATCGAGCATACCTTTAACTACATCTACAAAGATCCCGATAAGAACATGTCAAAGCTGATGGACTGGGCCGATAAATTTTCCAAAGGTGGATTTCCTTCCCAGCGAAAAACGATCCGTGAATCAATCGAAAACCCGGAACATCCTTATTATTCCTATATCCGCAAAATTTTTACAGATGTTGACCCTAATGTTGCCAAAACTCTTGCTGTCAATTTCTTTATTAATGCTACACTGGTTGGCTGGCCAAAGGAAAAAAGCTCGGTGTCTACATGTACATCTATACCGGTGGCGAACCGCTTGTACGAAAAAAAGACCTGATCCGTCTCTGCGAAAAGCATTCTGACTGCGTATTTTTATGCTTCACAAATGCCACTCTCATTGACGAGGAATTCGCTGACGAGATGCTCCGGGTAGGAAATTTTGTTCCTGCCATTTCTCTTGAGGGATTTGAAGAAGCAACAGACGGCCGCCGTGGTGACGGTGTTTACCAGAAGGTGACAAACGCCATGTCTCTTCTCCGTGAGAAAAAACTGATCTATGACATTTCCTGTTGTTATACCAGTGCAAACTATGAATCCATTACTTCAGAAGAATTCTATGATTCCATGATCGATCTGGGAGCATATTTTGTATGGTATTTTCATTATATGCCGGTAGGAAATGACGCTGCACCGGAACTCCTCCCCACTCCGGAGCAGCGGACCAGTGTTTACAAAAAGATCCGTCGATTCCAATATCCGCGAAAAAACCTTACTGGAAGCTCTGCGCTCCACGATGATGATGGCTTACCACCAGAACCAGCCAGTCTAACAGGCTTCCCACAAATATACATTTATAGGACTTGATTTTCTTTTCATGCACTCCTGTGCCATATAGGTGAGACAATCTGCCGGCGATTCAAGTGTTCCGTATTTTTGAATTACATCCGCCATCCAATCCTCGATAGAATCTATCATCAATGTCGGAATATCCTGAAAATGATAATAAAATGTATTTCGGTTAACCTGACAGCGATTTACAATATCCTGTACCGTGATCTTATTGTACGACTTTTCTTCCGGTATTTCCCAGAATGTTTCCTTGATTATCTTCTTTGTATGAACCACACCTTCTACCTTCCTTATTATTTTCAGGCTTTGACTCTATTGCGAAATAAACAGCACGCCCAGAGTACCCGGTCCGCAGTGACAGGAAATAACTCCGCCTGCACGTGTCTCAAGGACTTCTTTAAAAACTCCAAGATTTTCAAGATATGTGCTTACTGCTTCCACAACTTCTCTGTCACAACCGGAATGTGTAATAAAGACGCGGTCAGGACGGGCAGCCTTCAGTTCTTCTTCCATATCTTTCACATACGCTGTAATCACCTTTGAAAGTTTTCCACGATATTTCTTGGAAGCATCCATTGCACCATTTTCCACAACGATCTTGGGATGCAGCTTCAGAACACTTCCCGCCATGGCCGAAACAGCATTGCAGCGCCCGCCACGATAAAGATATACCAGCGTATCCACCACAAAACTTGCGCGTACTTTTGGCTTCAGCTCTTCGATTACTGCTGTGATCTCTCCGGCAGTTTTTCCTTCCTGCGCCATGATCGCTGCTTCAATAACGAGAAGACCGATTCCTGTAGAAAGATTTGCCGAATCGATCACTGTCACAAGATCGGAGGCCTCCAGCTCTTCTGCTGCCAGACGCATAACATTCCCGGATGTGGACATACCAGAGGAAATGGAAAAGCAGATAACCTCTCTCTGTTCACTGACATAAGGCTTCAACATCTCCACCGCATCCATAAGCGACGGTGCAGAAGTCTTCGGAGTTGTCTTATTCGCATCGGACCACGCAAAGATCTCATCCGGAGTGATATCCCTGCCGTCCCTGTATTCCTTTTCTCCAAGCAGAATGTGAAGCGGCAGAATATCAATATCATACTTTTGTAAAAGATCCAGTGAAAGATCACAGGTACTGTCTGAGATTATTTTTACCATAAAATTATTTCCTCCTGTTCAATAATTCATGCATATATGTCATTAACACAAGCAGGATCAGCAGATATACCGGCAATAACCGGATAGATATGTGATTTGCGATCAGACCAAACAGTGGCGGCATCAGACAGGTTCCTATGTAAGCACTTGCCATCTGCACCCCAATGATTGCCTGGGAACGTTCCGCTCCAAAATGTTCCGGTGTGGAATGAATGATACATGGATATACCGGCGCACAGCCAAGTCCGATCAGGGAAAATCCAATCAGAGAAGCGGTTTTTCCAAAAGGAAGCAGCATGATCAGGATTCCCGCAAAAATAATTGCCTGTCCCATCCGGATCATCTGTGCATCTTTAAGCTTCATGGCAATAAAACCATTGATACCACGTCCGATCGTAATACCAATGCAGAACATTCCCGCAAAAGAAGCGGCTGTTTCTGCATCCACACCTTTTGCCAGGTTCAGATAGCTGCTCGCCCAGAGCATTGTTGTCTGCTCCACTGCACAATAGCAGAAAAAACAAAGCATGATTGCCTTTGCCCCTGGAATGGCAATGATCTCACGAAGTGAAAGAGACTTGCTTTTTGCCTGTTCCTCTTCTGATCCACTCTGTTTCTTCCATTTTGGAAGGCTGAATACAAGAACAGCTGTGAGTACGATCTGCAGCAGAGATATGATCCGGTATCCACTGTTCCAGGTCGCACCTCCGGTAAGCACTGCTCCCATAATGTACGGTCCCAGTGTCGCGCCAACGCCCCACATGCAATGCAGCCAGCTCATATGCTTACTTGCATAATGTAAAGCCACATAGTTGTTCAGAGAGGCATCTACACTTCCTGCGCCAAGTCCATACGGTATCGCCCATAAACACAGCATCCAGAAACTGTGGCTGATTGAAAATCCCCACAGTGCAAAAGCTGTGATTCCTACACTTACTGCGGTTACTTTGCCTGTCCCGAATTTCTTCGTAAGACGGTCACTCTGCAGACTGGAAATGATCGTTCCAAACGCAATGATCATGGATATCATTCCCGCGTAAGATACCGGAACCTGGAATTCCGGATACATATCCGGCCATGCCGCTCCAAGAAGCGCGTCCGGAAGTCCAAGGCTGATAAATGAAAGATATATGATTCCTAATAACAAACTCATTTTTTGTTCCCCTTATTTTTTCATTTATATTTTGTTATTATACCTGATTTATCCAAGTAAATACAACCCTTACGGTAATATATGCCTCATATCTTCCACACATATTATTCTTTTCCTGCCTCAGATCATCTGGAAATTTTTCCACTTTCCGGATTTCTGTCTCCACAGGAAGATCACGGCTCTGACGATCCAGTCACTTACCATTGCAAGTGCAATACCAATCACTCCCATGCCAAATACGATGCCGAGAAGCCAGGATAAAAAGAGCCGCACTACGATCGTGGAGATGATTGAAACATACATGGTAAACTTCACATCCCCTGCTGAGCGCAGTCCGTTACTTAAGGCACCCGAAAAAGGATACGCTGTCGCATTGAAAACATTGTGGATCAGTACCAGCCAGATTACCAATGGTCACATTTGTCTTTCCAAGGCTTCGATACACAGCTGCACCGGCATTGTATATCGCCAGAGCCGGATAAGAATAGGCAGAGATTCGAAGATAAGTCACACAGGCATCCATTACAGGAGCCTCTACCTTTCCGAACAGAAGCTGCAGCATCCACCGGTTTCCCACCAATACAAACAGCATTATCACAACAGAAAAGCCAACTGAAAACAGCAGCAGCTGTTCCAGAAAAAGTGGAATGATCATCTCTTTTATTTTCTGATCTGTAAAAAGTAATGTTTTCTGCTCCATTTCTGCTTTCCTTTCTCTGTCTTTATGTTTTGTGTATCTATCTGAATTCTTACTTTTATGGTACAATAAAAATATTCTTGTACATAAGGAGGAATTCGATAATGAAAACCCGCAGATTAGGAAAAACAGATCTCCAAGTAAGCGAGATCGGCTTCGGCGGCGAATGGCTGGAGCGGCATCCGGAGGAGGAAAGCATTGAACTGATCCACTATGCCTCCTCAAAAGGAATCAACATTCTGGACTGCTGGATGGCGGACCCGAAATCCAGAGATATCATCGGAAAAGGAATCAAGGATAACCGCAGTCAGTGGTTTATCCAGGGACATATTGGTTCCACCTGGAAGGATGAACAGTATTTTCGTAGCAGAGATATGAAATATGTCCGCCCTGCATTTGAGGATCTGTTAAAACGTCTGCAGACGGATTATATTGATCTTGGAATGATCCACTATGTTGATTCTGAAGAGGAATGGGAACAGATCCAGCATTCCGATTATCTGGACTATATCATGGAATTAAAGGACAAAGGTGTGATCCGTCACATCGGCATGAGCTCCCATAATCCGAAAGTAGCAGTCAAAGCAGCCGAATCCGGATATGTGGAGATGATTCTTTTCAGCATCAATCCTGCTTTTGACATGCTTCCTGCCAGTGAAAATATCGATACCATGTTTGCAGAGGAATTTGACTCCCAGCTCAAGGGAATTGATCCGGACCGTGCACATTTATATAATGTCTGCGAACAGAATGATGTGGGAATCACCGTTATGAAGGGCTTTGCCGGAGGCCGGCTTTTTGATGAAAAACGCTCTCCGTTTGGAGTAACCCTGACACCGATCCAGTGTATCCACTATGCACTGACACGTCCTGCTGTCTGTTCCATTATGTGCGGATATGACACAAAGGAACAGATCGATGCTGCCACTGCTTATGAGAATGCTTCCGAAGAGGAAAAGGACTATGCATCCATACTTGCCAATGCACCACTGCATTCCTACCGCGGAGAATGTACCTACTGTGGACACTGCAAGCCCTGCGTATCTGACCTGGATATCGCAATGATCAATAAATTCTATGATCTGGCTACCATGCAGCCTTCCGTGCCTGCAACCATCCAGTCTCATTACGAGCTTCTGAAACATAAAGCTTCTGAATGTATCGGATGTCAGGCCTGCGAATCCCGCTGCCCCTTCGGCGTTCCGATCGCAGAGCGCATGAAAAAAACAGCCGAATTATTCGGCTGCTAAATAATCCAAAAGGGTGCGAAGCTTTTTTGAACTTCTCACCCTTTATCATTATTGTTTACTTACTGCACAGCTTCACAAAATCTGCCGCAGCTTCCTTCTCATCCGCGCAATCTCCTGCTATATATTTATTCACACAGGAATACCATTCTTCCTGCATGGCAAAGGTAATCGTTCCTTCATTATAATCGTCCTGAAAATTATAGCCACGTATATATTCAATAAAATTCTGCGATCTCATAGATGCCGACCGCCCTGGACTTGGTCTCCTGCAGACGATATTTACCAAGGATTTCAAACCTGTCCCCTGTTCCTCACCTTTTGGATAATAGGCCGAATAAGCCTCATAGGAATCCATATCTATAATATGAACAAACCGTTCTTCATTGGTATTAACGCTGCGTAAAAAATCCAGAGCTTCTTCCATAGTCATATCATGTTCTGAAATATAGGCCGCCCAGTCCTTCACATAGCCCTTCTCTTCATTCAGATAATTCTGTGATACCCGCTTCATGGATTCAATTGTTCTTATAAAATCTGTTCTCTTGATCTCTGACTGCGATTTCGATATATATCCGGAGTAGATCCAGACCGAAATGATCATCGCCAGGATCAGGAAAATATTACACAGCAGCAAAACTGCCCGTTTCTTTTTATTTTGAAATCCAATACTTTATCCCTACTTTGCGCTTTCGCTTAATATTTTTTAATTATACCATACGTATCTGTAAAAAATAACATATTCTATATGTGAATATAACGCCAAAAGCCGCACATTCCATACGGAACATGCGGCCTTATACACAGCTTCAGAGAACTGAATTTTATAAATAACTGTGCGAAAAATTACTGCTGTTTTTCGCTTTCCCTTCTCTGGGAACGGGTGAAATATATAAAAAATCCCACATTAAGTATGATTCCCACTGTTGTAGATACCGGCGCTGCCAGACCAATCTTTGTAAGGCTTGCATTCGGCTGAATACTCATAAAATATGCCAGCGGAAGTCGTACCAGAAGCGTCTGGATCATTCCCTGTGTCATAACCCAGATCGTTTTATTATTTCCGTTAAAGTATCCGACCATACTGAACATAATCGCCGTTACGATAGTCTCCGGCGCAAAACCTTTCAGATAATCGTATCCATTCTGGATAACTGCCGGATCGGTTGAGAAAAATCCTGCCAGAAGGTCACCTTTCAGCATGACAAGCATAAATACCAGGCAGCCTACGACCAGCCCCACCCCGATTCCGGTAAACATGGATTTCTTCGCACGTTTCGGTTTTCCGGCTCCTACATTCTGTGAGACGAAGGATGCCATGGACTGCATCAGGGCACTTGGCACCAGCATGGCAAAGTTTACGATCTTGCAGGCAACTCCGTATCCGGAGGATGCTTCCAGTCCAAGACGGTTGACAAAAGCACACAGTGCCAGGAAGGATACCTGTGTCAGAAACTCCTGAAGTGCCAGCGGCAGTCCGATCGCCAGAAATCTTTTACACTGGGAATTCAGACGGAAATCTTTTTTAGTAATTGTAAATGGCAGATCCTTTTTGAGCAAAAGAACGATCGCAAATACAACACTGAGCGCCTGTGCCAGAACCGTTGCAATCGCAGCACCTGCCGCATCCAGATGAAGTCCGGCAACCAGGATCAGATCTCCGAACACGTTTACGATACATGCGATCAGCACAAAAAGAAGTGGTGATTTACTGTCTCCAAGTCCTCGGAATATGGCAGCCAGAAGGTTGTATGCTACAATAAAGAAAATACCTCCACCGCAGATCCGTACATAGCTTGCAGTCAGATCAACAGCCTCTGCCGGTGCCTGCATAAGCACTGAGATCGGATGTGCAAAGCATACCATAACGAAAAGCAGTACAACAGAGATCATTGCAAATACAATGGCTCCGCCGCCGATGACCGCCCCGATCTGCTGTGTTTTCTTTTCTCCCAAATAACGGGCAATGAGAACAGTGATTCCCATTGCGAACTGGACAACTACAAAAGTAACCAGGTTCAGTACCTGACTTCCTGTGGAAACGGCGGAAAGTCCTGATGTGGAACCAAATCTTCCGACTACTAAAAGGTCCACAGCACCATAGGCCGCCTGCAGGATCAGCGCGCCAAGCACCGGCATCATAAATGCAACCAGTTTCTTCAGGATACTTCCCTGGGTAAAATCTGCTTTATCATTTGTCATAATGTTCCCTCCTCTCACACATCACCTGATAAAACTTCTCAATGGTGCGGATCATATTGTCTGCTTCCTCCTCTGAGATTCCTTCCAGATAAGGAACCAGGCCATTAAAGTAATTCTCGTTATACTTCGCGGAGAGCTTTTTCCCCGCATCTGTGACGGATAGGTAAGTGACACGTCCATCTTCTCTGGAAGCAGTTTTTTCCAGATAGCCTTTTGCTTCCATTTCTTTTACGGTTCTGGTAACTCCCGGTCTTGGGAGTTCCATGGCCTCACTTAAATCTGAGGTTCTTACCTGCATTCCTTTTTTCTCCAGCATCTGAATAAAATCCAGATAACGGATATACGATGGCATGACACCTTCCGGCAGCGGCGGAAGCATTTCCCGGATCCGCTTCGCCTGATAACAGGCATCAAGCATCTGCTTGATCTTTTCGTTTGTCATCTGCAAAAGCTCCTTATATAGTTATCTTCGTTAATTACCATTGGTAATTATATTTATTTTTCCTATTTTGTCAATATAAAAAAGCAGCTCTGCACAGATATTGGTTATCCGTATAAAAGCTGCTTTTCCATATTTGATTCTTTTATATTTTATTTATCTGCTTTTTCTGCGATCTTTATGGAAATTTCCGTGACATAATCTTCGATGCCTTTTGCCGTAAAATTATCTACAACATAGTATTCCAGATAATTTCCCTCTGTACATATATGATGCCCTTCCCTATACATATCCAGTCTTTTATACGCTTCGCCGATCGTCTCCCAGTGTCCGATATGATAAGCTGTGAGATACTCTCCCTCCGGCAGTACCCGAATCTGCGGATCCCGGATTTTCTTTGACAGAAGAAGAATCGCATTGTGGTATTCATCATAGATTCCCTGATTGATCTCCTGTGGATACTGCATATAGGCAACATCATAATCACACTCCGTATCCTGTCGTTCCAGCCTTTCCACCAGCTCATTGATCTTCAGGAAAAAGCCTTTATCTGTCATTTCCGTGACATCCTCATACAGATAATATCTTCTGGGATGATGGATCGTTCTGAGCTCCGAAAAATCACAGTTCTGTGCATACTGGATCTTATTTTTTCTCTGTGTCATCCATTCCTTCATAGACTGAAGCCGCCGGATCTCCCGGTCGATCTCCCTTTGTTTGATCTCAAAGGTCTTTATAAAATTATCCGCGCTTCTTTTTTCCAGAAAGGCTTTGATCTCCTGAAGCGACATTCCTGTTTTTTTCAGCAGCAGAATCGTGTCCAGGGTTTCCATCTGATAGATTGAATAGTAACGGTATCCGTTCTCTCCCAGTGCTTCCGGGCAAAAAAGTCCGATCTCATCATAATGAAACAATGTGTGTTTGGATATCTTCATCAGCTTCGCAAACTCTCCGGTCGTCATATAGGTATCACGAATCATAAAAATTTCCTCCTTGACTATAGGGTTACCCTATAGTATATGCTAGGAAAAGTCAAGAAAAAATATCATATAAGGAGGTTCCTATGAGTTCATCTATAAATCAGGATTTCACGGCCAAAGGCCTGTTGAAATTCGCTATGCCGTCTATCATCATGATGGTGTTCATGTCATGTTATACCATTGTGGACGGAATTTTTGTTTCCCGTTTCGTCGGAAGTAATGCACTTTCTTCCCTTAATATCGTATATCCGGTCGAGGGACTTGTTGTTGCGGTAGCTACTATGCTCTCTACTGGTGGCAATGCCATTATCAGTAATTATCTTGGGCAGGGAAAGCCCAAAGAATCCCGGGCGTTTATGACACAGTTTGTCGTGCTCGGACTTCTTTTCAGTGTCCTGATCATGGCCATCGTGTTTATTTTTCTCACCCCGATCTGCCGTGCACTTGGCTCTACAGAGGCATTGCTTTCTGATGCTCAGATTTATCTGAAGATTCTGATTCTGTTCGCGCCTGCCTGCATGCTTCAGACCTTTTTCCAATGCTTTTTTGTCACTGCCGGAAAACCGCATCTCGGGCTTTTTCTTATGATCGGGGCCGGGATATTAAACGCTGTACTGGATTATGTTCTGATCGTACCGCTACATATGGGAATCGGCGGCGCTGCCCTTGCCACAGGAATCGGCCAGACCTTACCTGCTGTTGTGGGAATCATTTTCTTTTTCACACGCAGCACAGAACTGTATTTTACACCTTTTAAATTCAACCTTAAGATCATCGGTGAAGCCTGCTACAACGGTTCCTCCGAGATGGTGAGCCAGCTTTCCAACTCCATTGTAACCTTTTTGTTTAATATTATCCTGATCCGCCTTGCAGGCTCCGCAGGAGTTGCAGCTATCAGCATTCTTTTATACGGACAGTTTCTGTTTAATGCTTTTTATCTGGGACTGTCCATCGGGGTCAGTCCGGTGATCGGTTTCCAGTATGGAGCCGTTCAAAAATCCCGTCTCCGGAAAACCTATAAGATCATTATGATGTTCACCTGCATCTCCTCCGTAGTGATCGTAAGCCTCTCGCTTATCTGCTCACGCCCTATTGTATCCGTATTTACAAAAGACCCGGATACCTTCCGGCTTGCAGCGGATGGTTTCCGGATCTTTGCGATCAACTTTTTATTCAGTGGAATTAATATTATTTCATCAGGAATTTTCACAGCCCTGTCCAATGGAAAGATTTCTGCGATCCTTTCCTTTTCCAGAACCCTGTTCTTTCTGGTGATCTGCCTGTTTACGTTCCCGTATTTTCTGGGAATCACAGGCGTATGGCTGGCAGTTCCGGCAGCGGAATTCCTGACCCTTATCTTAAGCGGACGGATGCACTGGAAGTATTTTCTTCAGAAAAATGAATCCACCTATTTCTAAACTTCCTTCAGGATTTCTTTATCATCCTTCAGGTTAAACTTCCGCTCTACCAGTTCTTCAATAAACTGAGCGGTTGCGTCCCAGCCAAGAAGACTGCTGTTTAAGAGGACATCGCAGGTATGACGGTCACCACGTTTTTTGCCTGTGATGTACTCGTGTCTTGCGTGCTGGGATTTTTCTACATTTTCCCATTCTTCCTCAGCCTTGTGCTGATTTAAGCCGGTCTTTTTCATTACGGCCGCAATCTCATCAGTCTTTGGTGCATAGATGAATATGTTCATCACATCCTGGCTGTCTTTCAGGATATAATCGCTGCTTCGTCCTACGATCACGCAGGAATTCTTTGCAAATTCATGAATAGCCTGGAACTGTGCGTCAATAACTCGGTTAGAAAGGTTTGCGTAACGGACACCATAAGAAGTATCAAACGCATAGCGGACACCGATCCTGGTATCTGCCTCCTCTACCAGCCCCTTATCAACACCGATTTCCTGGACGACCTTATCCACCAGATCTCTGTCGTAATACTCGATTCCGAAATAATCTGCAACCATTCTTGCAATCTCCGGACTGCCGCTTCCATACTCACATCCAACCGTAATAACGAAATGTCTGTCCGGATATTTTGCGTCAGGCAGTGCCACCGGTTCTTCCGGTGCAGTCTTTGTCTCATCCACAATAAAGATATCGCGGCCAAATTCCTCGCCGTATTTTTTCTTGGAATAAAAGTAGAAAAATACGCCAAGTGCAAGCCAGATTCCTACTACGACCCATTCCTGCCATACCAGTGCTGCGGAGAAGGATGCAGGAATGATATAGAGAAGTGTCATGAATCCGGCCATGATCACAGCCATCGCACCTACAAAGCCACCGGCTTTTACCTTGTATGGTCTTTCCATCTCCGGTTTCTTTTTCCGGAGAATACAGAAGGAAATGGACACAAACATATAGGCAATCACGCAGCCAAAAGATGCTGCATCAACCAGCCATACAAGAACGCCTCTTCCGAAGAACGGAGCTGCCACGCAGGCGATTCCGCAGAGAATGATCGCGGCTCCCGGAGTTTTGTTTTTTCCAAGCTTTCCGATCTTCTTATAGGGAACATCGATCTCCTCGGCTGCCTGTGGGATAACATCAAATCCAATGAAAAGGAACGGTGTCATGCAGGCTACCTTAAACACACTTCCCAGTGTATTTCCTGCTCCGCTTTCCCACATCTGGCCTGTAATATTTCCGGCATCTCCATTTACAGCAGAACCAACCACCAGAAGGATTCCGGCGATGGCAATGATGGCTGTCAGAACTGTCTGGAGAATGGCTGCTGTTTTTGCACCCCTTATATTGATGATCGTGATCAGGATCGCAACGCCCACACCAAGAATAATGGTCGTGTTGCCACATATCCCTGAATGATCATCCAGGTACAAACAAAAGACCCTGTAGGTCCCATGGCGCGGTAGCTGAACACATGCTCACCACCGCACTGCGGCATTGCAGATGTCAGCTCTGCATAGGTGAGTCCCACAAAGAATACCATCACTCCACCGATCAGCATGGCGATCATGGAGCCGGCGAAACCGGCTGTTGTGATCCAGTCACCGGAATTAATGACCCAGCCCCATCCGATCATCGCTCCAAAAGCAATGACCAGGATATCCCAGGCACCCATTACTTTATCAAACTTTGATTTCTGTTCCATATAAAACCTCCTCTTTTTCCCATCTATACAGACAAAAATCCGCTGCTCATTTTCCTGCATCCTTGCAGGCAGAACAGCGGATCTTCAGATTTTATTTATGCTTCCATTGCTTCTTTCAGAGATGCCTCGAAGATCTCCAGCCCTTTCTCCATCTGCTCATCTGTCATGGTAAGCGGTGCGAGGAAACGAACTACATTGCCGGCTGTTCCACAGTTTTCAAGGAGAAGTCCTTTCTGGATCGCATTCTGGATCAGTCTGGCTGCGAGCTCTGTAGCAGGCTCTTTTGTCTCTTTGTCTTTTACAAGCTCGATACCGATCATCGCGCCAAGTCCACGGACATCACCAATAACCGGATATTTTTCCTGAAGCTCTTTGTAGCGTTTCATCACAACTTCGCCGATGTGTCTTGCTTTTCCGGCATAGTCGTCACGTTTCATCACATCCATAACAGCCAGAGCTGCTGCACAGGAAACCGGGTTACCGCAGAAGGTTCCGCCGATGGTTCCTGCCGGTGCTGCATCCATGATCTCTGCTCTTGCTGTGATCGCTGAGATTGGAAGGCCTGCGCCAAGGGATTTTGCTGTTGTGATGATATCCGGTGCTGCACCTGCCTCTGCCCAGTACTCAGATGCGTAATATTTACCGGTTCTACAGTTACCGCACTGAACTTCATCTGCGATCATCAGGATTCCGTTATCATCACAGATCTTGCGGACCGCTTTGACCCACTCGATCGGTGCCGGGATAAATCCGCCCTCGCCCTGGAATGGCTCTACGATCATACATGCGATCTCGCTTGCCGGTGCTCCCTCGTCAAAAATTCTCTGGAGCTCATCTATGTAATACTGGATTGCCTCAGCCTCTGTGTAGCCTTTTGGTGCACGGTAAACATATGGATATGGTGCACGGAAGATTCCTGCCGGGAACGGTCCCATGCCAATGGCATATGCTTTTTTCGCGGTCAGTGCCATGGTCAGGTTTGTTCTTCCATGGAATGCACCTGTGAAGCAGATCACGCCGCTTCTCTTTGTAAATGCTTTTGCGATCTTGATGGCGTTCTCATCACACTCGGCTCCTGAGTTTGCAAAATATGTTTTCTTTTTGTCTCCCTTACATGGCATGATCTCATTCAGTCTCTCTGCCAGTGTTACATATCCGTCATGTACATATACATTAAAGATCGTATGGAAATATTTCTCGGTCTGTTTCTTTACTGCCTCGATTACTTCCGGATTAGAGTATCCGATATTCAGAACACCGACACCACCGACCCAGTCAAGAAATTTATTTCCGTCCAGGTCTTCAAACATTGCTCCTGATCCCTGTTTGATGCAGATCGGATATGTTTTTCCACATAATGCTTTCGGGATTGCCTCATCTCTTCTGTCCAGAAGCTCTTTTGATTTCGGTCCTGGTACCTGTGCGGTTACGATCTCTGGTAATGCGGTTGCTAATTCTGCTGTTGTCATAATGTACTCCTCCTTCTATCTCCCGAAACAAAAAACAGACGCCAGATAAGTAATTATCTGACGCCTTTGTCATTTGTCTGTTGTTCTTTTTTGATTTAGCTAAATTATAGCACTTTTCTATTTGAAAGCAATATGCCCGGTGTATCATATTTTTTGTGCACGGTGCACAGTGTTTCGATATCTTCTGATCAGAAATGCCAGCTTCAGCCCAAGGCATGTGTCCAGATCTTCGAAATCGCAGTCCAGTATCTCACGGATCTTTTTCAGTCTGTAATTCAGGGTATTCCGGTGGAGAAACATTTCTTCTGCTGTTTTTTTGGCATTACAATTGCAATTTAAATAATTCTCCAGTGTTTCACTTAAGTTTCCGTTATTAAGTTCATCTGCTTTGCGTAGCTTTCCAATCTGTTCTTCCATATACGCATCCAGAATTCTGGGATCATACACATGCGAAAGCAGGGTGTAGATTCCCTGATTTTTAAAAAAGAATACCTGCCCTTTTGCCCCCGACGCTGCTGCAGCTCTGATTGCTTCTGAGGCCTCATTACGACTTTTTCTTACTTCATCCAGATAGGCCGTGCTGTTTCCCACTCCTATCGTGAGAAGCATTCCATATTCTTTTAGTGCTTTATCCGCAATTCTGTAAAGAAGTTTTTTTATCTCTTCTTCGGATTCTCTTTCTGGAATCAGTGCAAGAATGGAGCCTGCCTGTGGAAGGATCAGAAGCTCTTCTTTGATAATATCGGAAAATTCGCTTCGGATCATTCGCTTCACATTCCGTCCCACAGTCAGAGAATCTTCACTCTCACATCCGTTTTCTGTATTGCTTTCAAACGCAAACTCAGCCACAAAAAAGCTTCCCTCAAGATCAATGTTCAGGTATCTGGCCTGAGCCAGCACCCGTTCCCGGCTTAAGTGCTCCGCATCCAGAATGGACGAAAACAACTGTTCCGAAGCATTCCTGTCATTTTCTTCCAACACAAGCCTGCGGCAAATGATCTGTGACAGATCGATCAAGGGATATTTCTCCGGAAGTTCAAAAAGCGGGAGGCCTTTTTTCTCGCAATACTGCATCAGCTCTTCTGATATCTGCCCTTCATTGATTCCAAGGGCAGTAATACCATGTTCACACATCTGATGAATCAGTGACATTAATTTCCGGTGGTCATCCGTGACGCTTGGATTGGTCAGAACCACAAATTCACCGCCATGGATATAGTTTTCGATTCTGTATTCGCTTTTGACACATTGCAGACAGTCCGCAAAATAGATCCAGCGGACTAACTGGTGAAGGCCGCTCTTTCCTGCTTTCAGTTTCAAGTGTTTTGAAAGCTCCGGAATCTGCATCATCTCCTCACAATTCACGTTTGTTTCTTCCTCCTGACTATGCACTTCTCCGGTGAAACTGCATTATTATTTTGAATATTTTTCTATTATACATTCGTGTTCTTTTGTTTTTGTATCATAATTGACACCGACCAGCAGAAGGTTTCCCTGATATTCTTCCAATGCCCTGCAATACTCTTTGTTTTTTATCTGAGCAATTGCTCCTCTGGCATTTTTATTCCATTTTAATTCTACAACAAGTGCCGGTTTTTCTCTGAATTTCTTTCGAGGAATAAAAACAAGGTCTGCAAATCCCTTTCCGCCTGCAAGCTCACGGTGTACCGTATAAAAATTCCTCGCTGCATACAGGGCCAACAAAATGGTGTACCTTAATGCATTTTCATCATTGTACTGAATATGTGAAGTTTCGAAATGTGCCTGTCTGATTCCAGTAATTTCCAATCCTTCCAAATCGCATACAGCTGACCACCGATCTCGGACTGCAAACAGACAGATTCTTCTCAAAAGAATACCCGTCATACCAGCTTCTGATTTCTGTCAGATCCATATGGTACTGATCGCATAATTCCCGGACTTCCTCTTCTGTAAATCCGACATAACGTGCCAGTGGACCTGGATTGATCATGGAAAACTCGTCAAACATATTCAAAGCTGAATGTGTTCCATATTTCTTTATGGGAAGAATTCCTGTCATATATGCAAGATGAATATATGACTTGTCTTTCAAAAGATCTCTCAGAAAATCCAGATACTTCTCCTGTGCTTCCTTATCTTCTTTATATTCTCTGAAAATGCAGTCCCATTCATCAATAATGATCACAAATGACTGTTTTTTCTGAGCATAGATATCCTGCATACACTGGGCCAGATCTGTATCATCAAAATAATCTATCTGCGGAAATTCGGCTTTTAATTCCCGGATAATGAGAGCTTTAAATCTGTGGATCAGTTCATAAATATCCTTACTTCTGCTCAGAAATTCCAGCATATTAACCGAAATTGTATTGTAACGATTCAGATATCTTTCGAACTCACTGTTCTTTGCAATCTCAAACTCCGAAAACAGTTCTTTTGAATTGCAGCCACAGCTGTAATATGCGGTGAGCATGTTCGCAGCAATTGATTTTCCAAACGTCTCGGACGGCTGACACAAATATACTTCTGCATCGTATGCAGGACTGAATTGGTATACGCAAGCAATCCTGTTTTATCAATATAAATGTCAGAATTGACAGCTTCTTCGAATTTACTGCTGTCCGGATTCAAATATATTCCCATTTGTGTGCCTCCTGTCACCGATATGTTTTCCACTCCATATGATCCATAACCTGTCATATTTCTGATATTTCACTTGAAAATATTTTACTATTTACTCAATAGAATTACAACAAAAAAAGGCCGGAAGTATATACCCGAGACCATTAAAATATCATTTTCTGGAAACTCTGTCATACACTTCCGGCAATATAGTTATCGCCATCAGTGATTCAACTGTCTGTATAATTCGTTGATTTGTCATTTATTTTAATTTCCCATACTCTTCATCCGATACCGGCTCGCACCACTCATTGGAGCCTCCCTCACCTGGTACTTCCACTGCAAGGTGACTGAACCAGCTGTCCGGTGCTGCGCCATGCCAGTGTTTCACTTCTGCCGGAATATTGATGCAGTCGCCTGGTTTCATCTCAATGGCTTCTTTGCCTTCTTCCTGATAATATCCGCGCCCTGCAACACAGACAAGGATCTGTCCGCCGCCGGATTTTGCGTGATGGATGTGCCAGTTGTTACGGCAGCCCGGCTCAAAGGTTACATTGAAGATGCCAACCTGGCTTGTGGATACCGGTGCAAGAAAGCTCTTGCCGCTGAAATACTGTGCGAATCCGTCATTCGGTGCGCCAATCGGGAATACCATGGATTTCGCATGTGCTCTCATCTCCTCATCTTCATATGGAAGATCGCCCTCTGCTGTCTGCCATACTTCTTTTGCAAGATTGAATACAGCCCATGCCTTAGGCCAGCCTGCATAAAATCCCACATGTGTGATGATGGCAGCGATCTCTTTCTGTGTTACGCCATGATCCTTGGCATTCTGTAAATGGAATTTCAGAGAAGAATCTGTGATTCCCTGGGACATAAGGGCTACTACTGTGATGATGCTTCTTGTCTTCACATCAATGTCCTGATTGTTCCAGTTCTCTCCGAACAGTACATCATCATTATAATGTGCGAACTCCGGTGCAAATTCGCCCAGAGCATTTCTTCCTGCTGTCTGTATAATTTTTTTCATTTCTGTATTCCTCCACATATCAGTATTACGAATGTTTCACTGCAATATTGCCTTCACGTTCTGTTTTCTTACAGAGATTTTACCCATGCACTGATCTCCGATCTTCCGGCTCTGTTGAGAAGTTTTCCCTCAACAATCTCTGCTCCCGGAGCTGACGGCTCAAGCTCTCTTACTGTGTTTCCGAATCCGCTTCCGCCTGAAGTTGCAAAAAGTACGATCTTCTTGCCCGCGAAATCATGTGTTTCCAGGAATGTATTTACGATAGTCGGTGCCACATACCACCAGATTGGGAATCCCAGGATGATCTCATCATATGCGCTGATGTCGATATCCTCCCCTGTGATCTCAGGTCTGAATTTCTTGTCATTCATCTCCACACTGCTTCTGGACTTCTTATCCATCCAGTTCAGATCAGCCTTTGTATAGGCTACCTTCGGAGTGATCTCATGAAAATCGCAGTTTCCCTCCTCAGCGATCATCTCTGCGATTTTTTTTGTATTTCCTCCTGCGCTGAAAAATGCTACTAATTTTTTTGACATAGATTTATCCTCCTGACTAAAAAAGATGTATAGGACCGACGCTGTTTTTTTGTGTCGTTGTCTTATACATCTATTTTAGTTCTTTGTATTGTTTATGTCTAATACTTAGTTTAAATTCTCTTTTATGCCTTAAAGGCATTTGTCATCTATTATTCTTTATAATATTTTTCAATCACACATGTATGCTGCTTCGTTTTTTTATCATAATTTATTCCTGCAAGCAAAAGATTTCCATGATAGTTCTTAAGAGCATCTGCATATTTATTTTCCCTGATCTGAGAAATGGCTCCTCTGGCACTTTTATCCCACTTCAGTTCAATCACTGCTGCCGGTTTATCTGCATATAATTTTCTCGGAATAAAGCAAACATCCGCAAATCCTTTTCCTGTCGGCATCTCCCGAATGATCGTGTAATACTCTCTCGCAAAATAAAACGCCAGATTGATGGTACAGCTCAAAGAGTTCTCATCATTATATTTCAGAACTGAAATCTCTCTGTGTGCCTGATCAATTCCTTTCGCTACTGCCACACTATCCTGGTTCCACAATGCCTGAAGAAGTTTTCTGGAAGCTTCCACTGACCGGATTACTTCTTTCCAGTCCATTGTGCTGATTGCATTGATATATTCCTGCGCGACTTCTTTATTAGGAATCATTACGGTTTTATCCGGCCAGTGATAACTGAGATAGCCAAGATGTACCAGCAGCGTCAGAACATCATCCATCCCCTGAAATGTCGTCATATCATTAGAAAAAGTTCCAGTATTAATCTGTATTCTGTCTCCGGCCAGCATCCTTACCACCGCATCTTTAAGGCCATCATAGTTCATCCGGATATAAATTTTCAGTGCCTCATAAGTTTCTGTCTGATTCCAGTAATTATCAAACACACCACTTAACATGGCATCCACTACTGATTTCGGACTGTACATAAAATATGTTTTTTTCTTTTCGTTCTCCACTGCAACCAGCTCATATCCATCATACCATGCCTGTGCTTCCTGAAAATTCCGTTTATACTGAGTGCAAAGATCCTTCACTTCATCTTCTGTGAACCCGAAAAATTCTGCCATTTCTCTGGGATTTATCATGGAATATTCCGTAAACATATTTAAAGCGGAATGAGAACCATATTTTTTAACCGGAAGTATTCCCGTCATATATGCCAATGCTACATATTCCTGATCTTTCAGCCACGCACGTAGAAAATCCAGATATTTTTTCTGTGCATCCATATCCTGCTTAAACTCTCTGAATATACAGTCCCATTCATCAATCAGAATCACAAAAGGATGTCTGGTATATGAAAAAACATCTTTCATCGCAAAAACCAGATAATCACTGTCAATACACTCCGGATAATTCATTCTTAATTCCCGAAGAAGTCGTTTCTGAAGAAGTCTCAGCATTTCATCCATATTTCCGGCTGCGCTTAAAAACTCCTGCATATTGATCCGTATCACATCATACTGGTTTAAATGTTCCCGGAAACTTTTATCTGAATGAATCTTAAGCCTGTCAAATATTTCTGTACAGTCTTCACCTCTTCCGTAATATGCAGCCAGCATATTTGCTGCCATGGATTTTCCAAAACGACGCGGTCTGCTTACACAGACAAATCTCTGCTCCGTTCCAAGCACTTCATTTGTTTTTGCGATCAATCCGCTTTTATCTACATAGATTCTGGAGCGCAGACAGGCTTTAAATAATCCGCTGCCCGGATTCAGATAGCTTCCCATTCCATTTCACCCCTTATTACAAAAAATGATTTCACAGTACACGTTTCTTTCTGAAACCATGATACCATGAAACCATTTTTCTGTAAATCGCAGTTTCCTGTTCAGTTTTTCTTCCACGCCCCAAAATCCTTGATTTCTTCAATAAAACGCTCCACCACAGGAGAATTGGGAATGTTTCTTCTCCAGGCTATGACTGTATTTGCGGTGATCTCCGGATACAGTCTTTTCTGTACAATATATTCTTCCTTCCAGTATCGTCCGGCGCCTTCAACGGAAATCGGATAACCTGCGCCTTTTGAGGCCAGAACACCGGCGTTCGTGCCAAGATTACTGGTGTAGGCGATCTGAAGCCGGTTGAAATCTTTTCCGAACCAGTTGGCCAGCTCACTCTGGACCCCGGTTCGTTCCGGGAAGATCAACGCCTTATCCAGGAGATCCTTTTTCTCTATGAATTCTTTTTCTGCAAGGGGATCATCCGGACTCAAGCTTACCACCCAGTGATCGCTGTCCTGAATACGTATATATTCCATATCCTCCGTATTCACGGGTTCCATAAAAAGTCCGATATCCACAAGTCCTTTATTCATCATCTCATAGGTGATATCCGCTGTGGCTGTGTGCACTGCGATCTGAACCAGCGGATATTTTTCCCGGTATTTCTTACAAAGCTCTGCCAGAATCTCCACTGCCACAAATTCCCCACAGCCAACCGTGATCTTCCCTTCCATCAGTTCTTCAGCACCTCTTAATTCCTCCCTGGTACGTTCTTCCAGATCAAGAAGCTCCAGTGCCCTTCTTTTAAAAAGAAGTCCCTGTTCTGTCAGCGTGATGTTTCTTCCGGAACGCACCAGAAGCTGCACTCCCAGCTCTTCCTCAAGCCCTGCAAGCTGCCTGGAAAGCGTAGGCTGTGTGATATGCAGCTGTTCTGCCGCTTTTGTAAAACTCTGTTCTTTTGCTACTGTTAAAAAATATCGTAATATTCGAAAATCCATAAGTTATCATCCTTTATCCATTTCAACAAAGTATCACACTCTGCCTGCTTTACACAGTTTCCTATCTATAGCGTTCCAATAAATCAAAGGCTGCAATCTTTTATCATTATACAACGAAACATACAGGCAGACCAGGCCCGTTCAGATATAAAACAAGAGCGAAAAGTTTACCAAAAACTCTTCGCCCTGTACGTTTATCTTTTATAATCCAAGCATGTTCGCAAATAACACGATCAACGGAATCGCAATAATGGTTCTCTCAAGGAAGATCACCAGAAGCTTCCAGAAATTCAGCGGAATCTCACTCTTGATGATAATAGTTCCGACCTCAGTCAGATAAATGATCTGCACCAGAGAAAGAACACCGATCACAAACCTGGTCTTTACAGAGGTAAGTGTAACTGCAAGCAATGCAGGGATAAACGCTGCTCCTTCATCTTCTTCAGGCGGGCAAGTGCCTCATCGATTGTTTTCTCCTCACGTGCAAAATGTAGACGGATCAGGTTGTTCACATCTTCACGGAAGAAGCTGGAGCCCGGTACTGCTGCCACTCCGATGTTTTTGATCATCCACTCGCAGAACTCAAGATCTGTATATCCTGCAAACTGCGGAAGATCCAGAAATTCCTGAATATCGATCATAACGAAGTAGGTTCCCTGTGGCACATTGTGCTTCAGTCCGATCTCGTCCAGGCCATTTAAGAAATGCGCTCTTTTCTTTGTATATAATGCGAGAAGATCTTCATAATAGGATTCCGGGAAGTTAAGTCCCACAACTGCCGCCTCCTGAAGCGGTGCTGCTGCTCCTACGGTAAGGAAATCGTGAACTTTTTTTGCACCCTCGATAACTTCTTCCGGTCCGATCAGATAACCCAGACGCCATCCGGTAATAGAGTAGGTTTTTGAAAGGGAATTACAGGTGATGGTGTGCTCATACATTCCCGGAAGGGATGCCATACATACGTGCTCATTTGGCGCGTAGACCATATGCTCGTAAACCTCATCTGTTACAACAAAACCATCGTATTTCACAGCCAGCTCACCGATAGCTGTCAGCTCTTCTCTTGTGAAAACTTTTCCGCATGGATTGGACGGATTGCAGACGATGATCGCTTTTGGCGGATCGAAGTCAGGGTTTCTCCTTCTTTTTTATAAATTTCTAAACGGACTGTAAATTTTTTACCTTGTCCGTTGCTGTTTTCCTGAAACAGCTATATAATAAAGTATACCGTAACGTTATAGCCAAGGAGGTCTTGTATATTTATGCAAAAATTTAATAATCCGTGCATAAAAACCGGGGATTTTGCAAAACTTTGCGGAACAAATAAACGAACACTGATCCATTATGATGAGATCGGGCTTTTCAAGCCTGCTTACACTGATGACCGCGGCTACCGCTATTACAGTGAAAATCAGTTTGATGTTTTTTTTACGATTTCCTGTTTAAGCAGACTGGGGATGCCTCTGAAAGAAATCGGTGCCTTCCTGAACCACCGGAATCCACAGGCATTAAAAAAACTCCTTCTCGAACAACGGGAAGAAGTTTTAAAAGAAGAAGAACGGATACGGAAGATCCGTCAGGTAATCGAGACAAAGCTCTCTCTGGTTTCTCTTCAGGAAGAGCTGGAAGCCCAGAAGGAAGCAGTAACCTCCGATAATTCTGAACTGTTTTTTGAGTCCGAAAACTGCAGCGGACATATTTTTCAGGAATACAGCCCACAGGAATACCTGATTCTCAGTGATCCGCTTAACACCAGCGACCATGAAGCGATCATCCACACGCTCTGCAGCCATATCGGCTACTGCAATAAGCATAACCTGAATGCCGGGCATCCGTACGGTGCCATGCTGGATGTAAGTGAATTACGCCAGGAGCATCTGGATACCTACGCATATTTTTTCACAAAAGTGATCGACCATCCGGATGGGATTCCTTTTCATATTAAGCCGGCCGGAACCTACGCTGTCGCCTACCTGAAAGGAAATTACTACGATTCCGAGGCCACCTATCGCAGGCTGTTCCAGTGGATCGATGAACATGGTTTCCGGACCGGACAGTATTCTTACAAAGAAGCTGTGATTGATGAACTGGCTGCTGCCTCACAGGAGGAATATCTTACAAAGATCTCCGTACAGATCTTTATTTGATAGTTTTCAGTTCATATGCACGTGTTCCAAGACCGATCTTCTCTGCCTGGTCCAGTGTTGCTTTCCACTCGATATTCGGGTTGGAATCCTTGAAGTGGTCATGGTGGCAATGCCATCCAGGCTCTGCCAGATGCTCGCCAAGCTGGCTGTTTGCGATCGGTGTTGCCTTCAGGCAGGCATCTGCACAGGCCTGATCCAGTGCAACCGGGTCAAAGCTTGCGAACATTCCGATATCCGGAAGGATCGGCGCATCATTCTCACCGTGGCAGTCACAGTTCGGGCTGATATCCTGCACAAGCGCAATGTGGAAATGCGGACGGCCATGACAGACAGCCTGCGCGTACTCTGCCATTTTACGGTCAAGCTCCTCATTGGCACTGTTGTTTGGATTGTATACGGCATCAAAACCGCAGGCCCCGATACAGCGGCCGCAGCCCTTGCATTTGTCATAATCGATGACTGCTTTTTTGTTCACATAGGTGATCGCATCACTTCCGCATTCTTTTGCACAGCGGCGGCAGCCACGACAGACTTCTTCGTTGATAGCCGGTTTGCCGCTGGCATGTTGCTGCATCTTTCCGGCACGGCTTCCACATCCCATTCCGATATTCTTCAGAGCACCGCCGAAACCGGTTGTCTCATGACCTTTGAAATGGCTGAGACTGATAAAAATATCCGCATCCATGATCGCATGACCGATCTTTGCAGTCTTACAGTATTCTCCGTTTACAACCGGAACTTCCACCTCATCCGTTCCGCGTAATCCATCACCAATGATGATCTGGCATCCCGTTGTTATGGTGTTGAAACCATTGAGGTTCGCACAGTCCAGATGCTCCAGTGCATTCTTTCTGCTTCCCGGATAGAGGGTGTTACAGTCTGTCAGGAACGGCAGTCCGCCCTGTTCCTTACAGATATCTGCCACAACCTTCGCATAATTCGGGCGAAGAAATGCCATATTTCCAAGCTCTCCAAAGTGCATTTTGATTGCTACGAATTTGCCGTCCATATCAATATCCCTGATTCCGGCTGCCACACAGAGCTTTTTCAGCTTGTCAAGCTGGCTGGTTCCTACCGGGCAGCGAAAATCTGTAAAATAAACGGTTGATTTTTCCATTTCTGTCTTCCTCCTGTCTGATGTTTCTATATATTTTAAAAAACTGTTATAGTAATTTTAAAATTTCTGCTATTGTTTTCAGAAGTCCCCTGATCTCGATCGGTTTCGCAATGTGACCATTCATTCCGGCTTCAAAAGCTGCTCTTCTGTCTTCCTCAAAAGCATTAGCTGTCATTGCCACGATCGGAATCTCTGATCTTCGTCCTTTCAGTGAACGTATTGCTCTGGTGGCCTCATATCCATCCATATGCGGCATCTGGATATCCATCAGTATCATATCGTAATAATCTGCCGGCATTTTCTTTATGATATCAACCGCCCGTTGTCCATCCTGTACAAGCTCTGCGCGGATCTTATAATCACCAAGGATCGTCAGTATGATCTCGGCATTCAGCGCATTATCCTCTGCGATCAGGATTCTCTTGCCTTCCAGCTTCTTCACACTGACTTTCTCTTTCTTCCGATTTTCTTTATCTGAAGGGGCTGAATTCTTCTGTTCCTCTGAAATCGGATGGGACATCACCACTGTAAACTTCGTGCCATTTCCTTCTTCACTCTCCACAGAAATCTTTCCGCCCATCATCTCTACCAGTGATCTGACGATGGAAAGCCCCAGTCCGGTACCGATCACTCCTGATTCCGATGAATTCTTTTCTCTTGAAAATGGCTCAAAAATATGTCCCAGATATTCCTGGCTCATTCCGATTCCGGAATCCTGGATCACAGTCTGGTATGTAGCATAATTTTCTTTCTCTGATTCAAGCTCCGTCACCGTCATACGGATCTGTCCATACTGAGGTGTATATTTCACTGAATTTCCCAGTATATTCACAAAGATTTCCCGAAGCTTCAGTGAATCACAGATTACACAGTCATGACGGATATGAATATCTTCAGAGAAAGTAAGATGTTTCTCCTGCATGGTACCTTCTGTAATGATCTTCAGATCTTCATAAAGCTTTTCAAGACTGTTCGATTCTTCTTTTAAGGTCTCCTTGCCGCTTTCGATTCGTGCGGTCTCAAGCACATTGTTGATGATCTCCAGAAGATAACTGCTCGCCTCCTCCAGCTTATACAGATAATTCTCTGCCAGTGTTCTTTCATGCCAGTGTCTCTTCATCAATTCCGCAAATCCGATGATCGCATTCATCGGTGTACGCAGATCGTGCGACATATTAAATAAAAAAGACGTTTTCGCCCTGCTTCCCTCTTCTGCCTGCTTCAGAGCAGTTTTCAGCATGATCATCTGTGACACATCCAGAAACGTAGTGACAACAGCCCGTTCTCCGTCCGGTGTCTGAAATATTCCTGTCTTCGCCATTGCATGGCACTCCTTTGGAGTTCCTTTATTGATGACACATTCATATTCCACAGTGTCATCTATACTTCGAAGTGCTCTCAGCTTCAGCGCAGTTTCCGGATCCGGGTAATAAACACTTTTTAATATAGGACCTAAATTGCGCTGTACCTCTTCCAGACTCTGAAAACCATAAATCCGCAATGCCTCTGCATTCATATGAATCAGCTTATGTTCCGGAAGTGTATAGGCCATCAGTCCGCAGTTCTGTACATCCAGCAGATCCTTATAGTATCCTTTCTGGATCATATGTTCCTTACGCAGAGTATAGTTCTGCTCTGCAAGACGCTGCTCTGCAAGTTTCCCTTTTTCCACACGGATTGTTTCGGAAATATCCTGGTGAAATCCTACAATACAGATACGATCTTTTACTGTATTGTCTTTTTTGCCGCTGCAGCGCACATACATCTCTCCACTGATCGGATGTACATAACGATAAACTATTTCTGCACGCTCCACCAAAAGCTTACCCGAGTATTCCATGAACATTTCCATATCATCTTCGTGGATATGCTTTCTGTGAAAGCGAAAACGTTCCTCGGGAGTCATTTCCGGTGAAATTCCCAGCAGCTCATCTGTTACATGATCTGCATAAAAACACGGCTCTTCCCCTTCGGCAAATTCAATTTTCCAGAAGCCCATTTTGGACTCCAACAGAATTTCTTCCATATCGTGTCCATCTAACAAACCCATTTTTTTATTCCTCTGTCTTCCTTACTATCACATTTTTAGTAGAAGCTGCATCCGTTCCTTCCATGCTCTTTTACATAATAGAGGGCTTTATCTGCATCCTTGAAAATGCTTTCTCCCGGATTCCCACGGTCTGCAAATGCAGTTCCCACGCTTAAGGACACTGCCGGAAGATCATCCAAAGATCTCTCCGTTCTTGATACTCTGGTTATAGCTGAGTAATGGCTGAACGATCAGCCGCCGGATCATAATGCTTATTGCAATGACCAGGATCACCAGAATCGACATACAGACTTCCAGCTGCGTCAGAGTCACCTTCTGTACTTCCTCCGGCCAGGCTTCCTTCGCAAATCCGGTAGTTCCTACAACAAGACGCATGGCTTTATATTCTATTGCATGAACTCTCCCCAGCTCCATACTGCGATTCCAAGAAATACAAACGTGAGGACAAAAGCAATCACCATCCCCCAGGTGCTTACTTTTTCGATCCTCATCTTTTTCTTCATCTTCCAGTCCACCTCCGGAACTTTTATACGTTTTGACATACATATAGATTAAATTTTAACCCAATTTAGGCAATATGTCTAGTTCTTTAACGCAAAAAAGTATGCAAAATCAACCAGATTATTCATGAAAGAGAATCTGTGAAAAATATCGGATCTTTCCGTCATCTGTCCAGCAGAGCATATTTACCTCGTCTGCCATCTTCTGTGCATTGACACAGTAGGCCGACATGCAGGAATTGTGCTTGTAAGGACCTGCACTCATAATGAGCAGATCTATTTTTCCTGCTTCTTTCATCTTTTCTGCCAGCTGCTCGGTAAGCTTATTGTGAAAAAGCTTCGCTTTTTTATAGTCCATAAATCCATCCTGGGTTGTCTGAAGTACCAGAGTTTTTTCATATTTAAGGGCACGTTCCTTCATCTCCTCCACCGTTCCGCTCTCCGGTGGACAGGCCGGATTCTTATCATAATTGCCACAGGCATTTTCCTCACAGAAAACACGGTACTCCGGCATAAATACCAGCTTATTGGTATCCATAACTGCTGCATCGGAAAATCCAAGCTGCTTTGCTTCTTCTGTAAAATCCATGTTGATCACTCCTCGTTTTTTCTTTATAGTGCCATATTTTCTGTTTTTTTACAACTTTTACTTTCTCAGACCTCCGTCAAAAAAGCGGCAGATCACTCTGCCGCAAGTCTGATAAACTCTTCCATTTCCCTTGTTCTGAATTTATTCTTATGATAAAAGATCTGCCGGTACATGGAGATCTCCACATCCTCCACATTAAGAAGCGCGATCCGTTTCTTACGGATATCACGCTCCACAGCAAGATACGGAAGAAACGAAAGTCCGTGATTTTTTTCCAGCATGCGTATGATAAAAGCAGTATCGCTGATCTCCAGTACCGGTGAAAGTGCCTGACGCCTGAGTGCCAGCTGTTGATCCAGTGCCTGCCTGTAATTGGCGTTCTTCTCTGTGAGAAAAAACGGTTCCTTAAGAATATCATCAAGCTTCAGGATTTTTCCGGCAAACCCTGAATCCGCGGATGCCACAAATACCACAGGTTCTGCTTTCTCCATCACTTTTATCCAGTTCTGGTCCCATCTTGGCGTATCCAAGATATAAATAAGATCCAGCCCGTTATGCTCCATCATCCTGATCAGCTGCTCCGGAGTATCGATCGTCACCTGGAGGCTGACTTTTGGATGAAGTTCCCGGAATTTACTGAGAATCGAAGGAAGCTTCGCCGTGCAGAGAGATTCGATCGTTCCGATATGCAGCGGGTTTTTAAGCTCTGCATCATCATTCATTGATTTTTTTGCCCGGTTTACATCGTACAGGATCCGGTTCGCATGCTCCAGAAATTCTTTTCCAGAAGGAGTCAGCACTACTCTCTTTCCGGTTCTGTCAAAAAGTCTGGTTTCCAGCTCATTTTCCAGAAGACGAATCTGCACTGTGATCGCCGACTGGGAATATCCCAGAACTTCTGCTGCCCTGGAAAAGCTCTGAAGCTGTGCTACCTGCACAAATGTCTCCAGCTGACGGATTTCCATACTCATTCCTCTTTCCTATGAAAATTTTTCAATATAATAATGAAATCTATGAATTTGCCTTATTCTTATGTCAATGTTACAATACAACCACGATGACGTCAATCGACTTTTTGTGCAAATTTAATAAAGCAACTGTCTTTCATACAAAGACAGTATAACTTCATACTCAGGAGGAAAGAATCCAAATGGAAAAGAAAAAAATCAAGATCGGACTTGTACCGAAACTGATCATTGCCATTATCGTTGGTATCCTGTTCGGTCAGTTTCTCCCGGAGGGCTTCTGTCGTTTTGTTGTAACCCTTTCCGGATTTTTCAGTACCTTTTTAAAATTTGTCATCCCGCTGATGATCCTTGCCTATGTAACCATGGGAATCGCAGATCTGTCACAGGGTGCAGGTAAGCTTCTCCTGATCACGGTAGCCCTTGCTTATGGTTCTACCCTGATCGCAGGCTCTGCTTCTTACCTGGTATCCTCAAACCTTTTTCCTCACTTTATGAGTGAAGGTGCACTGGATCAGATCGCAGCTACTGCTGACGCTTCCCTGACTCCATTCTTCTCTATCACCCTGGAACCGGTCATGGATACCCTTTCCGCAGTTGCACTTGCATTTATCATGGGTCTGTGCCTTTCTTCCATGCGTGGAAAAGAGCTTGGAAACAGCCTGTACAATGGAATGAATGATTTTTCAAAGATCATTGACAAAGTACTTCATACGATCATCATCCCGCTGCTTCCGCTCTATATCTGCGGAACCTTCACAGATATGACTATTTCCGGAAAAACCTTTGCGATCTTAAGCATCCTCTGGAAAGTATTCCTTGTTGTCATTGCCATGCATCTGATCTGCATTACCATTCAGTTCATCATTGCAGGAACTGTCAGCAAGAAGAATCCGCTTGCCCTGATCCGCAATCAGATCCCGGGATACACAACAGCACTTGGAACCCAGTCCTCCGCTGCCACGATTCCTGTCAATCTGGAATGTGCAAAAAAAGACGGAGTATGTGAACAGATCCGTAACTTCGTAGTTCCGCTCTGTGCCAACATCCACATGGCTGGTTCCATGATCACGATCACAGCCTGTGCAACCGCAGTCTGTCTTATGAACCAGCTGCCGATCAGCCTTGGAACTGTTGTCCCGTTTATCATGACTCTGGGTATTGCCATGGTTGCATCCCCAGGTGCTCCGGGTGGTTCCATTATGACTGCCTTACCGTTCCTGTACATGGTATTCGGTAAAGAAGCCGGTGACCCGAACGGTGCGATCTGCGCTATCATGGTTGCGCTTTACATCACTCAGGACTCCTTCGGAACAGCCTGCAACGTATCCGGTGATAATGCGATCGGTGTGATTGTTGACACTATCTATAAGAAATTTATTGCAAAAACACCACAGGAGAATTAAACAAAATGTCTTTTATCAGTGTATTTGACGTTATGGGACCGAATATGATCGGTCCTTCCAGTTCTCATACCGCAGGTGCGGCGCGGATCGCTTTTCTTGCCCAGAAAATGATCACGCCCCCTCTTAAAAAAGTGGAATTTACTCTCTATGGTTCTTTCGCCAGAACATACAAGGGACATGGTACTGACCGTGCCCTTCTTGGCGGAATCATGGGATTTTCCACAGACGATATGCGTATCCGTAACTCTTTTGATATTGCAACGGATAGGGGAATCGACTTTTCCTTTACCCCAAATGAGGTGGAAACAGATGTTCATCCTAACACCGTAGATATTCATATGGTCAACGAACAGGGCCAGGAAATGACTGTCCGGGGTGAATCCCTTGGCGGCGGCAAAGTCCGTATCGTGGAGATCAATCATGTAAAAGTGGATTTCACAGGCGAATACAGTGCCATCATCGTTATCCATCAGGATACTCCAGGTGTTGTGGCCTATATCACCCGATGCTTAAGCGAGCGTAACATCAACATTGCTTTTATGCGTCTTTTCCGCGAATCCAAAGGAACTACTGCCTATACCATTGTAGAATCTGACGGCCATCTTCCGGAAGATATCGTAGAAAGCATTCACCAGAATCCGAACATCCATGATGTCATGGTTGTTCAGATGTAGAGAAAGGAAGGTCTGAATCATGGATTTTAAAAATGCAAAAGAGCTTCTGTCTCTCTGCTCAGAAAAGAATCTCCGCATTTCGGAGGCGATGCTCCGCCGTGAAATCATCCTCGGCGAAACTACGGAGGAAATCGTAGAGCAGCGTATGGACCGTGTTCTGGAGATTATGAAAGACGCCGCTTTTTCCCCGCTAAAGAATCCGGTACGTTCCATGGGCGGTCTAATCGGTGGGGAAGCACAGAAGCTTTCTTTATTCCAGAGCCAGGGAAAAGGTCTCTGCGGTGACGTCCTGGGAAAGGCTATCACTTACGCCATGGCAACTCTGGAAACCAACGCTTCCATGGGACTGATCGTGGCATCCCCCACTGCCGGGAGTGCAGGAATCGTTCCCGGACTGCTGCTCGCACTTCAGGAGGTCTGTGGGTTTTCTGATGAAAAAATCCGCCAGGCTCTTTTTAATGCAGGTGCCATCGGCTATCTTGCCATGCGAAATGCAACCGTTGCCGGTGCTGTGGGTGGATGCCAGGCTGAGGTGGGAATCGCCTCTGCAATGGCTGCTTCTGCTACTGTGGAGCTTCTTGGCGGCACCCCGTTACAATGCACCTATGCAGCTTCCACAGTTCTTATGAACATGCTTGGTCTTGTCTGCGACCCTGTCGGCGGCCTGGTGGAATATCCATGCCAGAACCGTAATGCAGCCGGTGTTTCCAACGCACTGATCGCAGCGGAAATGTCCCTTGCGGGTATCACACAGTTTATTCCGCTGGATGAGATGATCGACACCATGTACACAGTTGGCAAAAAGCTCCCTGCAGAGCTCCGCGAGACTGCACTTGGCGGTTGTGCGGCAACACCGTCTGCCTGTGAGAAATGTCATCTTTGCAGTTGAGAAAACGATCACATTTTCTCGATCTTATTTCGCAGTTTCAACATTCTGGAATCAAGCTTTGCGATCTCTTCCGCATATTTCTTCAACTCGGCTTCGATTTCTGCATCGTCTCTTTTTTTGTAATAGAGCTCATATTCCAGCACGGACCAGTAATCCATTGCCATGGTCCGCAGCTGGATCTCTACCAACTCTTTCTGTTCCCCCTCAGCCGAATAAATCGAAACTTCCACGATCATATGAAGGCTTTTGTAGCCGTTTTTCTTTGGATTTTTGATATAATCCTTAATCCGGATGACTCTGATGTCTTTCTGCATTTCCAGAAGCTCCGCTACCTGATAAAGCTCATCCTCGAAGGGGCAGACCACACGGATTCCAATCAGATCCTTCAGATTTTTCCTTGCTGTCTCAAAGTCCGGTGTCAGTTCTTTTTTTATAAGCTTGACATAAATACTCTCCGCGCTTTTGATCCGGCTGGTAGTCTGACTGATCACGGTTCGCTTCTTCTGATCTGAAAGCTCCGCATTGATCATCTTTAATTTAGCCATCAGAATATCTATGGCAGCCTTACAGCGGAGACGGTAATCCACAGCCTGCACAAAACTGTCTATCGCCTTTATTTTTTCTTTCGCTGATGAAACCGAAGCCCCTGTTTTCTCATTGATTTCTTTTTCGGGCTCTGTCTTTTTTACCGGCTGATTTTTCTTTTCCGGCTGAAGTATGTCTGCCAGTCTCTGAGGCTGTCTCTTTTTTTTGTAAATTCTGTTTCCTGATTTTTTCTTTGCCATATTGTATATCCCCATTTACCTTCTCAATACTTTTCAAAATCTGCATACTTTTTATTTTACATGATTCCCGCCAGGTTTTCATCAAACCAGAGTAAGTTTTCTGTTAAACTTTTTGAAATAAAAAAGCTCTCCGGAAAGCCGGAAATTTATACATTTCCCTGCTTTTCCTGAGAGCCTTTTTTCGCAGGAGATCCTGTCGGATCATCCTGCATTCATCTTTTCTTTACTTTGCAATTTTGACCTTCACAGTCTTGCTGTAACTGCCATAAATCTTCGCTCCGGTAGAATCCGTCCTGTACGCCCTTACACGTACATAGTAGTTCTTTCCTTTTACAAGATTTGCGATATTTACCGTACGACCTGTCTGTACCTTCTTCACAGCTTTTGTGAATTTTGTATTTTCAGCATAACTGAACTCATATCCGTTCGCTCCGGATACTGCATCCCAGGAGGCCGTCATTGTCTTGGCTTTGCTGTTTTTCAGCGTTACTTTGGCAGGAGCCTTGCATGCTGATACCTTCGTCCATTTCGCATACAGCGTTACATTGGCTGTTGTCTTGCTGCTGATTGCCGTAATCTTCTTTTTCAGATTCTTATCTGTGTACCATCCACCAAATATATATCCTTTTCTGGTCGGATTGTAGAGTTTTACCGTCTGTTTGCAGAAGCTTGTTTTATTATTCTTATTCTGTGTTCCGCCGTTAAGACTGTAGGTAATCTTGTTGTGCACCGTGATTTTGCAGGAAGCAGATTTCTTGCTGCTGTCATTTGCAGTTGCTGTAATTGTGACGACGATTCCTCCAGGTGCCTTGGCATTCACAGTCACCTTTCCGTTCTTATCTACGGTTACATATTTACTGCTGCTCTTCCATGTCACGGTCTTATTGTATGCGTTTGAAGGTGTTGCTGTCGCCTTTAACTGCAAACTGTTTCCGGCAAGTACTGTTGCACTTGATCTGTTCATGGTAATTTTGCTTACCAGCTTATAGGCAATTGTAAAAGTAACACTCTTCTTACCGGAGTAGTCTCCCTTACCGGTAATAGTTATTGTAGCTTTTCCGACTTTTGTATTATTTACATAGGCTACATCATAATCTTTTCCTGCTGTAAGTACTTTATTAGCATACTTCACAACCGGTACAGGTTTAATATTCTTTCCGGTATAATCGTAAGAGCTCTTGATTCCCGATACTGCTGCCTTTGTAAAATCTTTCGGAGTTTTTACAATTTTGAAGTTTCTCGTAACTGTACCGCGGTAATCTCCCATACCTTCTACTGTTATTTCTGCTGTTCCAGGGTTTGTATTATTTTTATAAGATACCTTGTAATCTGTTCCTGCTGTTAATGTTTTATTCTCATACTTCACAACCGGCACAGGCGTAATACTCTTTCCGGTATACTCATAGGAAGTCTTGATTCCCGATACTTCTGCCTTTGTAAAATCTTTTGGAGTTTTTACAATTTTGAAGGTTCTCATAACTGTACCACAGTAATTTCCCAGGCCTTCCACTGTCACTTCTGCGGTTCCGGGATTTGTATTATTTTCGTACGATACCCTGTAGTCAGTTCCCAGCGTCAGTGTTTTTGTTCCAATACTTACCTGGATTTCCGGAACCAGTTCTTCACCTGTGTATTCCTGATCCGGAATTGTGGTTACTTCGACTTTTTCGTCTGCCAGAGACTGTGGCGTGATCTCAAAGCTTACAGTCTTTTGGGCAAATCTGATTCCTCCCTCAACCGGGGTGATCTCAATCTGTCCTGTTCCTGCATTAACATTATTGCTGTAGCTGATCTGATAGTCCTTACCTTCTGTTAATTCTCTGTTCTCGCAGGTTACTTTAACTTCCGGTCTGATTTCCGTTCCTGTGTAAGTATAGGTGCTGCCTGTCTCAACCTGAATATTGGACAGCTTCTGATCACTGATAACGAAATTTCCGCCGTTATTGTTGCATGTAATATTAAAGTAATAGGTTTTTCCGGCTGTAAGTACCAGCTCCCGGATACGGTCTTCTGCATTTCCTCTGATGACCCAGTATCCCAGACGAGCTCCCTCTGTATTCATACACCTTATATCAGCATCATCATACGAAGTATTTATCAGCATGTAATATTTCTGTGTTTTTTCAGGAACGAACTTAAAGTTTCTGGCATCCTCACCTGTAAGCTTGACCTCCTGATCCTTCTTTATCTCCTCTGATGACAGATCCTTGATTTCTCTCCTGTAAAGTGTGCGAATACTTCCGAAGGACAAAATACCACTATAGGTTCCAGGGCCTGAGATTTCTTCCATATCCAGCCCGAACAGCCAGATCCTTTCGTCCTGTCCGTTCACGACCTCTGTATTTCCGTCTGCATAAGTAAGCTGTATTTTCATATTCTCAAGTCCGCTATCCTGAATACCGTAATAATAGCTTGTTTTGTCTTCCGGTAACGGAGTGATCTTTGTCACAGAATTCTTCCCAGCCAGTTTTATGGTCATATCCTCATCCACATCTTCATCCTGAGCAATTGACACTATGTAGGTTTTGTCTTTTCTGGCTATAAAACATACCTCTCCTGTTCCATCCGTATACTGCGGCCAGACATTTTCCATATAACTTCCGTCTTCCATACCCACATGCACTGTATTTCTACTGTCACTATACTGGATCCTGCATAATTCATTATCCAGTTCAGAACCTTTTATCTTATAGATGACAGACTGTTTTTTTCATACTATCCGCTTTTACCGTATAGGTTTTTCCTATTTCCAGTTCAACCGTATCATCCGGATATTTTACAGTATATTTCAGGGAGCTGCTGATTGATCTGCTGTTTTCCTGATCTTCAATATCAATATATAAGTATAGCTCATGATTTCCGAGCCAGTCTGAAGCATTATTGATATACAGACCACTTTCCATTATGCCACTTCTGCCAAATCCCTCCGGTACTGTCACGATTCTTTCAGTTCCGTCAGCATAGGTAATTCTGACTTTCATTCCTTCAAAGTTTACCGCATCCCTGCCATAGATAAACTCCGTCTTTACAGAATCCGGTATAACTTCTATTCTCTGTGGTGCAGCACTGTAATGATACAGTTTCACACCACAGCTTCCACCTGACAGCATCTCACTTCTGAAATTAATATAATGTTTTCCGGCCTTCAGATATACCAGAGAAGAATAAGTTGTTTTCGTTCCATTTCCATAACAGCTAATCACCTGTGATCTATTGCCTTCTGTTATAAATCCCTCAATAAAACTGTCATTTTTCGCAGTCAGTGCAAGCTGGTAATAGCCGTCTTCTGCTACCTGGTATTCGTACAGCGGTTCTGTACTTCCGATTTCTATTTCCTGCTCATTTTCCGAAAATTCGCCGCTTAAGACACCGGTATTTTTTACGGTAATCGGAACTGTTTTTCTGACACTGAATCCATTCTGTCCTTCATGTCTGACAACAATCTCATAGGAACCCGGACAATTTTTTTCGCTTAAAGATTTTACAGTATCAGAAACAGTGAAACCTTTTTTCTGTGCCTCCTCTAATGTATAGTCTTTCTCTGTTCCGTCGTCATATATTGCATGAATCTTTATTCCGTCATAGGAAATCTTCTCTTCCGGCGTATATTCCACTTTTGTCGGAGCCGTGATCTCCATATCTACTACATCGGTATCCTCTTCTGTAACATCTTCTCCGGAACCGGATACTTTGTGAAGCTGTACCGATACATCCCCAAATGCACTTCCGTCATAATATACAACAAAGTAATATTTTTTCCCTTTTTTCAGGTTCGGCAGATTTCCTTCCTCATCTGTCAGATAGTTTTCTTCCTCATCTGTGCAGTACCATTTCAGATTTTCATCTGCCCAGGAAGAGCTGTAATGTTCAGCTTCTGTATTGAAATAAAATTCGCCGTCTTCATCCGGAATATAGGAATATACATGGCTTCTTACACTTTCTGATACAGAAAATGCAGCATTTTCATCCAGAGCAAGTGTATCTAAATCTTTCTTTGCCGGATCTGTCAGTGAAACACGGAAGTTTTTCTTAATTCCCCAGAGCTGGATACTGAGATCATTCTCTCCGTCATGCAGATCTGAAACATTAAAAATACGCTCCCCTTTTTCATTCACAATAGAAAGTTCCCGGTTATAAATATCACTGAACTCTGTCGCAGAAACCTTCTTCTGCGTGTCATCTTCGTATGTGATCCGAAGCATCATTCCTGTAACATCAATTCCCGCATTCATTCCTTTCAGAAATTCTGTATTTTCAGGCTGGCTTATGATCTCCATATCTTTGATAATTCCGCTGGAAGCCATTTTTTCATACCGGAAGATTCCGTTCTCGTCATCGTATCCTTTATCCTTCAGGCAGAGATAATAATCTTTTCCACCAAAATCCCAGGCAGAACTGTTTCCCAGCTGCATATCTGTTTTCTTACCCTGGATATCATAAATTCCGTATACCGACCAGTTATTTCTGTCTCCACTGTTCCAGTAAATTCCCTTCAGATCTGCTGGCAGCTTAACGTAACACAGATTTCCGTCTTCCGTCGGATCTTCAGCCACTTTATCCAGAGCTTCACCTGGCTTCAGTACATTGGTAATTCCTGCAAGATAATCCTCAAAGGATTTTAATTCTATCGGAAATTCCACAGCTGTTTTTCCATTGTAGGAAACTGTTATCGTATATTTCCCAGTAAGAGGACGACCATTTTCATCGGTCTTAATATTGTTCGTGATTGTGAATGGAAATTCTTTCTGACTTCTGCTGTAAGAATAGATTTCCGTTTCGCCTTCTTTGGTCTTTGCGCTGATCTTGAGGCCTTCGTACGAAAGATCCCATATATTCAGGTTATTCTCATCATTATACGCATAAAATACTGTCTTTTCCGGTTCTTCTTCCAGCTTGAAATCCGACAATGCTGAAGCTCCTTCACTGCCGTTTTCATCCGCAATATGAATCGTAGTACTAACCGCGCCTGAAGAGAATGTCCTTGCTGCCAGATAATATTTTTCTCCTTTTTTCATTTCCAGCTGTATCTGGAAATTCGTTCCGGAACCGGCATCATCATTATATGCGATCTGCTGTCCTTCCGAGTCATAGATATAACCATAAGTATCTTCATCGCCTGTGGAATAAAATGTATATGTGCCGTCATTTTCTGCCGTAAAGCCATATACCTGGCATTTATTCCTCTGTACCATGATATTTTTATCCTTGTTCACTTTTAAAGTTTCCAGCTGATTGCCGTTTTCTTTCAGATAATCTTTAAAGCTTATACGCGATATCTGAAGGAATTCACTACGGACTTCATCCATGGAAGCACTAAGAGCAAAGTTCTCATTTCCGTCCCCATCGTACGCCGGTGACAGATTCACAGATAACTCGCTTCCCAGCCGGCTGGTATCACCAGGTTTCAGATCTTCTGTCATTCCATCCGTATATTGTGCGGTTACAGTCATTCCTTCTGCATCGAAATCCGAAATATCATAATCATCCAGATAATCAATAACTTCTGTCACTGTTGTCTTTAACGGCGGCGTCTTAATCGTAAGCTTCTCCAGAACTACATCCTGTTTTTCAACCGTTACCAGTGCACGGATACTTCTCTCTTCCGTATTTTCCAGAGAAAAATAGAATTTCTGACCTTTTTCCACCTTTACCGGTGTCTCATGATATTCCCCCTCCTGATCATAGTATTTAATCCGCGCGGATGTATTTGCAAGATAACTGATCTTATAGTATCCTGTTTCCGGTACGACTGCATAATATACAGCGGTTGAGTCTGATTCGATTTTTACGGGAGTTCTCTTGTCAGTCGGAATCTCTGAAGCATTCTTCGCAATATAATCCAATGCAGAATGCAGATTTATCTTATACTCTATGCTTATATCCTCACACCGGAACTTCATACTGTATGTACCTGGTGTGCCATCCAGATCCGGAATATCTTCAACTGACACACGGTAACCATCTTCTGTGGTATCTTCAACACAGTGTACTGTCTCCTCTGAACCATCTGTAAATTTCAGAGTAATCTCCAGCTCTCTTGCCAGGTTCCAAAGCCTGTCGTAGGAAAAATCATCAAATCCCTCATAGAGATCAATTTCATTGGAATTTAATACCATTTCTTTCAGAGTACGCTGTGCCTGTACACTGATCGTATAATCAACATCGTCTTCCGTATAAGATCTGTAATTTATCCTGAGATAATATGTGGTTCCGGCTTCAAGCTCTATACTCATTTCTCCATAATGACCATGCTCACTTATATAATCACCATTTTCATTATAGATATCAAGTCTTGAATCATAATATTGATTCTCATCCTTTGTTCCTGTTACCTTAAATTTATATTTTCCAGTCTCAGATGCCGTAAATTTGTAGAAAGCATCTTCGTCATCTTTTCGGGTTTCTGTGATATCTTCTCCAATTTTCAGTTCCCCTGGCTGATGTTCGCTCATATAATCTGCAAAGGACTGACATTTTACCGGAATGCTTCCTATATTTTCCTCTTCATATGTAAGTGTCAGTGCATAATCTCCCGGCTGTATATTCCCCGAATTATCATAAGCAAAGTTATCTGATATATTGATATACTGCTCGAAATCATCATCACCATATGTATAGGTAACTTCTTTTCCTGAATCAAACGTAATACGGATTTTCAGCCCATCGTAATCTATACCATCATCCACTCCGGAAATATAACTTGTCTTTTTCGGCTTTTCAATATCCACACTGGCAATGTTTTCTTTTTTGTACAGCTTCAATGTTGATGTCGCATTACTGCTGTTGTACGGACGCGCCAGATAATAATATTTCTTTCCAGCACTCAATGCATAGGATATTTTAAAGTTTCTATTGTCTCCATCCTCATCATTTTCAGCAAGAATCTCTCCGTTTTCATCCACAAGATATCCATAGGTATCTACATTACCTTCCGATGTAAAACTGTACTCTCCATCCTTATCTGGAGTAAAACGATACAGTTTTCCTTTTTCACCATTCCACTGAACGGTTTCATCCTCATCCAGTTTCAATGTATTACCGTAGTTTTTATCCAGCGTGCGAATATACTGGGCAAGAGTCATATAAGTTACCGGAATTGCTACCTGGACATCATCCAGCCGAATGTGCAGCTGGTACTTATTCTCGCCTTCCTCATCATAAGAAGACTCCAGCCAAGTTTCCAGTTTCTTGCCATCTCTGCTGTCATCTTCCGCCCCAAGAACTTCCTCCACTCCGTCAGCATAAACAGCCCGGACTTTCAGTCCTTCTGTCTTTATCTGATGTGGACTGTACCTGAAATCCAGCCCTTCTACATAAGTTATGTCAGATGGCTCTGATTCTACCTTAAGCGATGACACCATATAATTTTTCTGGATTGCTTTAATACAGAAATCATATCCCGTGTCGTACTCGGATGTCATCCGTGCATATACCACATCACCGGCTTTCAACGCTGTTGTTTCCTCAATACCGTTTCCTTCACTGTCAAAATATGAGACAGAGTACGAATAATCTCCTGTTTCCTCACCATCTTCCATGGCGCGATATCTAAACGTATATGTACCATCCTCCGGCGCAGTAAACTTGTAATAGTAGCTTCCTTTTTTACTGATTGCTGTACTGCGTTCCTGATCAAGAGTAAGCTCTTCTGCCCGTTCATTGAAAAAGTCAGCAAATTTCTGAACCTTTATCTTTACTTCTGTTTTCTGGTCTGCAACAGAAACTGTAACCGTATACTCTCCTTCTTTGGCATTTCCATCCTCATCGAAATCAACAGAAGAAGTATCAATCTCTATATCATAGCCTTCACTTACTGAGCCATAACAAGTTTCAACATTTTCCGTTCCATCTGTATAATTTATCTGAATCATTTCATTTGACAGAAGGTCTTCCTTTTTAAGACTGTCCTTACCCATGCACAGAGAGACTTCCGGATTTTTGATTTCAATAGACTTGACTTCTTTTGCAGAACTCACTCCTGCATATAACTGATCATGAATTTCATTCCTGACAGCCAGATAATAATCTTTTCCTGCTTCCAGTTTTCTCCTGGAAGTCTGACCATGATCTATCTGCTCGATAACATTGAAATCTCCATCCATGAGAACCTGATAACTGTATATGTTCTCATTTCCTTCCTCGCCACGGGCAAACAGACTGTATAATCCATTTTTTTCCGGTCTGAAATGGAACAACTGGTCTGTCATTCCAGCATCGTTTTCTTCTTCTTCGCCACTGAGTTCAATAGCATCATCTTTCCTGCTCTGCACCCAGGACTTCAGAGTCTGCAGTCTGATCTGCCCTATATTTTTAAGACAATATAAATCATAGTTAGTTCCATTAACATTCTTCTTGATAAGAAGATTTGCCTGATAAGTTCCAGGCTCGTCAGTGTATCCATATTCTTCATTTCCGATCATCACAAACGGAAACATATTTATGTCATCACCGTCAGACAGTTCTTCTGTTTCACCGTTAGAATATGTACAGCTTACAACTGCACCCTCACCGGTTATTATTTCCGGACCATCTCCCCAAAGAGTATAATCCGTCTTTGGCATCTGTTCCATCTGGAAAGATTCTATTGTAGGAAAAACACCTGCTGCTGCGTTGTCGCTTACATATGAAAAATTATATACCGCATAATAAGTTTCTCCGGCCTGACAGCTAACAATGTTTGTATCTTCCACCTCACATTCTTTAAAAGAAGAATCATATATCATAATGTGATCGGTATTTACACTACTCAGCACAATCTTGTATTTTCCGTTTTTTTCCACAGAAAATCTGAACACTGTCGCATCTTCTGAAGACACATCAGAAATATCCATAAAATTTTTATATGGAAGATCTATAGCATTTTCTGCCATGGAACTGTCCATGATTTCGGACTGTACTTCAAGATCCTTGTCATCGCTGCTGAAAGCTTCTGCTTCATTGTTCGGTTCCGGTTCTGTAAGTTCTTCGGAATCATCAGAAGTATTTTCTTCCTGCTCTTCGGGCTCTGAAAGTTCTTCTGTTTCGTCCTCCAATGCAAGATCCGAATCTGCTTCCTGTTCTGGTTCCTGTACCGCTTCCGGAGCTTCTTCCTGCTCTGTCTGTGGAGCTTCTGCTTCAGCTGAAACTGCCTCTCCCTCATCCTGACTTTCAGCTCCATCTGAAAACTCCTGCATGTTCTCCACTGGCTCTGAAGAAAAATCTGCTCCGCTGGCTACAAGCGCAGAACTGTCAACGCTGGTAGCTACCATAGCTGCTGTCAGCAGCCACGCAACTTTTTTTCTGTTCATATTCTCCTCCTTCATAACTGGAATATAACTATCTGGCTTCCTGCCTGCCCTTCAGGACAATCTATACTTTAATTATACTTTTTTGAGAACTTACTGTCTATAAACAAATCTGTTTTTTATATATTTTTTTCCAACTTATGCGATATTTCCAATTATATTTTTTTATTTTTATATAATAATACGGCTGTATCATCTGATGACCAGCCGTATTACTCCCAATATGAACAGATGTAACGGATAAAAAATATAGAAAAACCATTTTGAAAATCCCGATGCTTTTTCCGATTTTTTCCCATTATAAAAATTCAGGATCAGAATTCCGGATACGATGATTCCGGTTGCAGAAAGTACTGCATGAAGAAATGCCTTTGCAGGATCCATTGTCTGTGCATAAGAACTGTAATTAAAAAGAATGAATAATAAAGCTCCGATTCCATAAGCCCGGATTGTTTTTTTCCGGTTGCACCAGCCATCCTGAAACCAGATAGTAAAAACCGGTGCCAGAATCGCCCAGTCCGAATAAATGGACACCAGAAGGATTCCAATAAGCAGGGGAATACGCCATGGGCTTGCCTTCATATTTTCCTGGATCACCAGGATCATGAAACACATAAATAAAGTAAAAATCATATTCAGCTGATTGAATCCGAACGCCATCATGTACGGGACCTGAGATATTCCTGCAAAGATCAGAAGTCTCTCCCCATATTTTTTCCTGGAATGTGTATAATAAAAGCCTTCCACCAGAAAATAGCACATGGTGATCGCAGTAAAGTAGCCAATATCTACCAGCACCTCACAGAGAATCGTATTCTCCGGCAGAAATATATTGGCAATGTGGTTAAGTAACATAGTAAATATCGCCAGGTATTTAATGATGTCACGGGTAAGCCCTTTTTTTTCTTTCGTCTGCATATTTTTCCCTCCATATGCTGTATCATGTAAAATTCGGTTGTTATATTCCCTCTGTGAATTCTCATCTTATCTTACAGCACAACTTAGGCACAAACAACTGTTTTATGGGATTTCATCAACAATCTGCCATATAAATGCCTCGAGATTTCCACCAAAAGAACAGTTGCCTTTTTTTTCAGGTAAGCTTATACTGTAAAAAAATATTATGCTATAAAAAACGAAAGGAATTATCATGATCCAGGATATTGCACCACATCATTATCACAACGAATATAAGCCTGTAGCTCCGGATAAAAAAAGCTTTATTTTAGCCTATAATAAAGAGAGAAATATCCTTCTGAAAAAAGACGGCGAGACTATGACTCTTCCACGTTTTGAAGAGCTTGAGGGCAGGCTTTCCAACCTTTATGAAAATTATATCTACCTTTTCTCCATTGACGAAGAACATTTTTATCTGATTCCGGAACTGGATACCAGTCTGCTTTCTGAGTATCAGTTTGAGACGATCCGTTTTCTTCGCATCGCACAGCCTCAGTATCTTGCATTTGCAGGAGTCACCGGATACCAGCTTTTCCAGTGGTACAGCAAGCGCCGCTTCTGTGGCTGCTGCGGAAAGCCAATGGTACATGACAAGATCGAGCGCAAAATGTTCTGTCCGTCCTGCAAGAATGAAGAATACCCTGTTCTCTCCCCTGCAGTTATCGTTGGCGTTACAAACGGCGACAAGCTGATCCTCTCCAAATATGAGGGCAGAAGCTATACACGATATGCCATGATCGCCGGGTTCGCAGAAATCGGAGAAACCATCGAGGAAACGGTTCACCGTGAAGTTATGGAAGAGATCGGTATCAAGGTCAAAAACCTGCGCTACTATAAGAGCCAGCCATGGTCCTTCTCCGGAACTCTTCTGTTCGGCTTCTACTGTGACCTGGACGGAAATGACACTCTCACCGTAGACCACAGTGAACTCTCCATGGCCTCCTGGTTTAACCGCGAGGATATCCCGGATGAGGGAGACAACATCAGCCTTACAAAAGAAATGATGATGTCATTTAAGGACGGAAAAGCCTGACGCAGTGCTTCCGCCTATTTATGAAATATAAAACACACCGGTTTATGTCTCCAGAACCTGAACATCTTTCCAGCTCTATGGAAATGATTCAGATTCTCGGTACAAACCGGTGTGTTTTTATTTTATATCTGCACGATTATTTTGCAGGAGTCAGATGCCAGATGTCTCTATTGTACTCCTCAATCGTTCTGTCTGAAGAGAAGTATCCTGCTTTTGCAATATTTACAAGCATTTTTTCTGCCCATGCAGTTCTGTCCTCATAATCGGACAGTGCCTGATCTTTTACTTTTGCGTAGTCTTCAAAATCAAGAAGAGTCATGAACCAGTCTTTGCTTACGATCTCATGATGAAGTCTTCTAAGATGCTCCTCACTTCCGATACCAAGAAGCTCTTTTCCAACGATGAAATCTACTGCACGACGGATGCGCTCATCTTTATCATAGAAATCTTTTGCATAGTAATCAGCTTTCTCATAGTGTTTGATTACCTGCTCACTGGACTCACCGAAGATATAGATGTTATCCTCGCCTACCAGCTGGCTGATCTCCACATTTGCTCCATCCATAGTTCCAAGTGTTACCGCACCGTTCAGCATGAACTTCATGTTTCCGGTTCCGCTGGCCTCTTTGGAAGCAAGGGAAATCTGCTCGGAAATATCGCAGGCCGGGATCAGCTTCTCTGCTGCACTTACGTTATAGTTTTCCACCATAACGACCTTCATGTACGGAGAAACCTCCGGATCGTTGTTGATAAGCTCCTGTAAGCACAGAATCAGGTGGATAATGTCCTTTGCGATCACATATGCAGGAGCTGCTTTTGCACCGAAAATGAAAGTTACCGGGCGCTGTGGCTTCTCGCCTGCTTTGATCTTCAGATAACGGTCAATAATGTAAAGTGCATTCAGCTGCTGACGTTTGTACTCATGAAGACGTTTGATCTGGATATCATAAACACTGTGAGTATTGATTTCCTCGCCTGTGTTGGCTTTGATAAACTCTGCACATCTCTTCTTTGCATCCTGTTTGATCTTCAGGATATTTGCAAGAACATCCTGGTTTCCTTTGAAGTCAAGCATCTTGTCAAGCTCAAAAGAATCTTTGCGGAAGCCGTCACCGAGCATGGAAGTGATATACTCTGTCAGCGGATGGTTGCAGTGAAGAAGCCATCTGCGGAAGGTGATTCCATTTGTCTTGTTATTAAATTTATCCGGATAAATCTCATAGAACTGATGAAGCTCTGTTTCCTTCAGGATATCTGTGTGAAGGGATGCAACACCATTGATGGAAAATCCGTAATGAATGTCCATATGTGCCATGTGAACCAGGTCGTTCTTATCAATGATGGCAAGATTCTCCTGCGGATATTTAGCCTTGATGCGCTCATCCAGTTTACGGATGATCGGCATCAGATGCGGAACAACCTCCTCAAGATAGGAGATCGGCCATTTCTCAAGTGCCTCTGCAAGGATGGTATGGTTGGTATAGGCACATACATGAGATACGATCTCACAAGCCTCCTCAAATTCGATTCCGCGCTCTGTAAGAAGACGGATCAGCTCCGGAATTACCATACTCGGATGTGTATCATTGATCTGGATCACTGCGTAATCAGCAAGGTCATGAAGATTGCAGCCTTTTGCTGTTGCCTCATCAAGGATCAGCTGTGCTGCATTGCTTACCATGAAATACTGCTGATAAATACGAAGCTTTCTTCCTGCATCATCACTGTCATCCGGATAAAGGAAAAGTGTCAGGTTGTGAAGCAGATCTTTTTTGTCAAAGGAGATTCCCTCTCCTACAATGCTCTCATCTGCAATATCAATATCAAAAAGGCGAAGTTTGATGGCTTTGTTCTCATAACCGGCTACATCAATATCGTAGAGTGTGGATTTCAGCATAAAGCCTTTAAACGGTACGTAGTAGGAAACACCTGCATTGGTAAGCCAGCTCTCCGGTTCGATCCATGGGTTCGGTGTCTCGAACTGAAGATGATCCTTGAATTCCTGTTTGAAAAGTCCGAGATGATAGTTAAGACCGATTCCTTCTCCCGGAAGTCCAAGTGTTGCAATAGAATCCAGGAAACAGGCTGCCAGACGTCCCAGTCCGCCGTTTCCAAGAGATGGCTCCGGCTCGATCTCCTCGATCATGGAAAGCTCTTTTCCGTTGTCTTTAAGATATTTTGCAACTTCATCATAAACGCCAAGATTGATCAGGTTGTTGGAAAGAAGCTTACCGATCAGGAACTCTGCGGAAATATAATAAATTTTCTTTTTTCCATCCTGATAGCCACGACCTTTAAGCTGCTCCTTTGTCCAGGCGAGAAGTCCATGATAGATTTCCTCGTTTGTACAGTCTTTTACATTTTTGTTATATTTTTCTTCAAATACTTTGCTTAATGTTTCCATTTCTGATCTCCTTTCATGGATCTTGATGGGATGAAATATGTTTTTACAAGGTTGTTTGCTTTGTTTTTGATGATATTAGGATATCACGCATCCCCTTTCAAAAATATAACAATCCTGTCATGATATGTAAGATATTTGTCAGACTGTTTTTCCATTTTTACTGTAGCTCTGCATAGAAATGTAACCGGGACATGTGCGACTGCTGCTGGAGCTTTCTCAAATCTGTCTCATACTCTTCCTGTACTTATGCGGCGAAACCTTATTGGACTGCTGAAACTTCTTTATAAAATAGCTTGTACTGTTAAATCCCACCTGCATGGCTATCTCCGTAACAGGCGCATCGGAATGGGTAAGAAGATATTTCGCCTTCTCCATACGAAAATCATTGATGTACTCCACAAGCGTTTTTCCTGTGTACTGCCGGAAAAGCTTCATAAAATAGTACTCACTGTAATTGGACAACCCGGAAAGCTCCGAAACAGTAAGATTCTCCTGATAGTGAAGACTTATATGATCAAGCACCTCTTTTACAGCCGCGAGGCTTTTATTCTGCTCTGTGCTTACCGGAATAATATAGTGCTCCGTCAGCATCTCATAGAAAAAATCAAAAAACAGCATTTTCAGCTTCATATAAAAATACGGCTTCTTCTCCGTATGGCAGCTATGTATTTCCAGAAAAATCCTCCGCAATTTCTCATAACCGGAATCTCCTTCTTCGATATGATGGCAGAATTCTGCCCTGTTTTCCGTAAGCGGCGTCACTACGCATTCCTGGCAGATATCCCCCGGCTGTCCTGCCAGAAATCCCAGACTGAACACGACACTCTTATAATAGAGAGGATTCTTGAGATCGGTTCGCATACTGTGGAGAACTCCACAGTTCACGATCAGGATGTCCCCTTTTTTCAGACGGATACTTTCCCTGTTCAGTCTGGCAAAACCGCTGCCTTTTTCAATATACATGATCTCCATCTCACTGTGCCAGTGGTCATACAGCGCATGAAAGATCTCGCAGTTTCCCGTATAGGTTTCCACCGGCAGTTCAAAAGAACCGTGCGGACTTAATTCTTTAAGATTATCATCCACTTCCGATACGTGGAGCGGATTTTTTTCGGATGTGTTTGTTTCCGGCATATTTATGATTTTCCTCCATATCTGCAGGCTTCTGCGCCTGAATATGTTCCTGTGATTGCTGTAACTTATTTTAGTCTAACGGATATTCAGAGACATGACAATATTATATTTAGAGCTTTTGTATTTTATGCCACTGTTTATTATGTGCTGCACAGAAATCTTGACTTTTCCACTCTCAACTGCTATATATAATATTTGAAATAAAATAATTTGATTATAAAAGGAATAGAAACATGAATCCATTAAAAAAAGCTTACTGCCGCATTTTCCAGAATGTGTTCAAATTTGCGCTTCCGGTGCTGCCTTACCGCAATCCGAAGATCATTGGAAGCGTCAAGGGAATCCCGGAAGTTCTGGAAAAAAGAGGCTATAATAATGTACTGATCATCACAGACGCAGGCATCCGTAAATTAGGACTTACCGAACGTCTTGAAAAAACTCTGAAACGTAACTGCATCGCCTATCAGATCTACGACAAAACAGTTGCCAACCCGACTACTGTCAATGTAGATGAGGCACTTCACATGTACCTGGACAATGACTGCCAGGCCATCATCGGTTTCGGCGGCGGCTCCAGCATGGACTGTGCAAAAGCTACTGCTGCCCGCATTGCAAAACCGCACCAGTCCCTGGCACAGATGAAAGGAATCCTGAAAATCCATAAAAAGCTTCCGCTTCTCATCGCCATTCCTACCACTGCTGGTACCGGAAGCGAGACGACCCTTGCCGCAGTAATCACAGATGCCCAGACCCGGCATAAATATGCGATCAATGATTTTCCTCTGATCCCACGGTATGCAGTCCTGGACCCGAAAGTAACTTTAAGCCTTCCACCGTTTATCACAGCTACAACCGGTATGGATGCACTTACCCATGCGGTGGAAGCCTACATCGGAAACTCCACCACACCAGGCACCCGGAAAAACGCTCTGGATGCCGTAAAGCTGATCTTCGAAAACCTTGACACTGCCTACACAGACGGCAGCAATGTGGATGCAAGGCGAAACATGCTCCGTGCCTCCTATTTCGCAGGCTGTGCTTTTACAAAATCCTATGTAGGATATATCCACGCAGTGGCACATTCTCTGGGCGGAAAATACAATGTTCCTCATGGACTGGCCAATGCCGTGATCCTGCCCATGGTCCTGGAAACCTATGGCGACTCCATCACACATAAGCTCCGTGACCTGGCAGTGGCAGCAGAACTCTGCGATAAAAATGAGGATGACAAAACTGCTGCCCGCATGTTTATCGACGCAGTAAAAGCTATGAAAAAACGCTTCGGCATTGGCGACTATATCCCGGAAATCCAGGAAACCGATATTCCGGAGCTGGCTCACTATGCAGATAAGGAAGCCAATCCGCTGTATCCGGTTCCTGTGCTCATGGACGCCAGTGAACTGGAGACCTTGTATTACCAGCTGATGCCACCAGTTTCCGAACAATAAATTCTGCCAGGCAGATTTTTTAGAAAGGACTTCATCTCCATGGAAAAAGAACAGATCACCCAGCTTTTAAATAAACAGCGCCAGTATTTTTATTCCGGCGCAACCCTCAACATTGATTTTCGCATAGGTGCCCTCAAACGTCTCCGGGCAGCGATTCAAAGACACGAAGACCAGATCAACGCAGCCCTGAAAAAAGATCTGGGAAAAAGCAATTTCGAAAGCTATATGTGTGAAACCGGTCTGGTTCTCTCCGAGATCACACACATGCTGAAAAACATCCGCTCCTATGCAAAGGAACAAACCGTTCCCACTCCGCTGGCACAGTTCCACTCCCACAGTTTCCGCAAACCATCCCCATATGGCGTGGTTCTTATCATGAGTCCATGGAACTATCCGTTCCTTCTCACAATCGAGCCTCTGGTAGATGCCATTGCAGCCGGAAACACTGCCATTCTAAAACCAAGTGCTTACTCACCGGCTACAAGCGAAGTGATCCGCCTTCTGATCCACGAATGTTTTGATGAAAAATATGTTGCCACTGTCACAGGTGGACGCGCGGAAAACACTCATCTTCTCAGCCTGCATTTTGATTATATCTTCTTTACAGGAAGCCAGTCTGTAGGAAAAGAAGTTATGCGAAAGGCTTCTGAATACCTTACCCCAGTTACTCTGGAGCTCGGCGGAAAAAGCCCCTGCATTGTGGATAAGACCGCTAATCTCCGCCTTGCAGCAAAACGTATCGTATTCGGCAAGTTCCTGAACTGCGGACAGACCTGCGTAGCACCGGACTATATCTACTGTGATCCTGAGATCAAAGATGCCCTGGTTGCAGAGCTTCGCAGACAGATTACTCGTCAATATGGAAAAGAACCGCTCAAAAACCGGGACTATGGAAAGATCATCAATGAAAAGCATTTCGACCGCATTACCGGACTTATTGATTCCTCCAAGCTCATATGTGGTGGCAAAACAAACCGCGAAACACTTCAGATCGAGCCTACGATCATGGATCGTGTGACTTTCGATGATCCGGTCATGCAGCAGGAAATCTTCGGCCCGGTACTTCCGGTTCTTACCTACGATTCTCTCGGAAGTGCTGTTGCAAAGATCAATTCCATGGCACACCCGCTGGCCCTCTACATCTTCACTGACGACGAAAAAAACGCCCGGGAAGTAACTTCCCGGTGCGGTTTCGGTGGTGGCTGTATCAATGATGTACTGATTCACCTTGCCACCAGCACCATGGGCTTTGGCGGCTTCGGTGAAAGCGGTATGGGATCCTATCACGGAATCGACGGATTCCGGACATTCTCCCATTATAAGAGTATTGTAGATAAAAAGACCTGGATTGATCTGCCTATGCGGTATCAGCGGTATAGGAAGATTTATGAGAAGATGGTGCGGGTTTTTATGCGGTAGGGGAATGGGCTTCTCACCCTTCCCTTACCATATGTTAAGTGTACAATAATCATGCAATGGTGATTTAACTACTCCATACCATTTTGAGGCTGGAACATAATTTGCAGGTGCATGTGTTTGTGTTACATGATAATTTGCATTTATATCGACACAGCCTTCAAAATTAATAGCTGAACCATTTGGCACTCTCTCAGATTTATAATCACCATTTTTCTTATAAAGAACACTTATATAATCCAGGACATAACCTGATTTCATTTTTATAAACACTTTGTGAGTTCCCGTAATACTTGCTGATTCTAAATCACTTCCCACGAATTCTTTTTCAAAATTTTGATTTCCAATTTTGAATACTGCAAATGGCGAAGGTTTTTTGGCTACATTAATCTTGCACGATAAGCTATATGTTTTATTGTTCTGGATTACTTTAAATGAAATAGTCGAAGTCTCTCCCAATAACTTAACATCATATCCGTTTGCAGAAACTTGTATTGCATCCAGTTCTTCCCTTTTTTCTGCTTTTATTTTGGGATTTGTTGATTTTACATCCGTAACTTTTGCATTTTTATCCAGATTTTTTATATAAATAAAGCATTCCGGAAGCTGTATAATTCTATCTCCCCTTATATACACTGTCTGTTTATCCACACAAACCGGAACTTTGCCTGTTACAACATTTTTTTGCTTAACAGTCACTTTACAGCTGTACTTTTTACCGGAAACTGTTGCGGTTACAGTCGCTGTTCCTACTGCTTTTGCGGTGATTTTTCCTTTGCTGTTTACAGATACTACTGAAATTTTCGATGATTTCCAGACTACCTTCTGCTTTGTATCTGTCATTTTCAGTGTATAGCTTCCATTTTTATATAAAGTTAATGCCGTTTTACTGATTCTTGGTGTCTCTACCTGGATTTTGCAGTTATACTTTTTGTTACCTGCTTTTGCAGTAATTGTAGCTGTACCTTTTGCTCTTGCAGTAACCTTTCCTGTAGAGCTTACACTGGCTACCTTCTTGTTTGAAGAACTCCAGACAACCTTTCCCTTGGTACCGGTGAGCTTCAGCTGTACAGCCTGTCCTTTTATTAAAGTTGCTTTTGTTTTGTTTAATTTAACATTGGTTGCAGCCTCAACAACAGACACCTGTCCCGGTAAAGCAGATGAAAATACCGGTGATATTCCAAGTATGAGCATTGCAATTAATAACAGCTTGAATCTGGATTTTGGTTTGTTTTTAGTTTTCATGCTTTTTGTCCTCCCTTTATTGAATCGTAATTATACAGCAGTTATTAGTAACCGTTTACTTATTTCACCCCGCTTTCTGTTAAGGTATATTTTTGTACCTACATCTTATAATCCATACATCCCCCCTTTCGTTCCCAAACCAGAATAATCTCTTCTCAAAAACCCTCCTTCTCACCAATATTACTCTGGAAAATTCCATCTTTTGAAAATACAATTTCCTTGTCAAAAAATTCTTTTTGATCCATGCGATGAGTTACCATCAACACTGTCTTATCTGTCATCTGACGCAAATTTTCCAAAAGTTTCACTGCCGTTGATTCATCCAATGCACTGGTCGCCTCATCCAATATAAGAATTGGATGTTCAGAAAATATCGCACGCGCAATTGCAATACGTTGCATTTGTCCTTCCGAAAGCCCTTTTCCATGTTCTCCTAATAAAGTATCCAAACCTTTATCCAGTTTTCGCACAAACTCATCTGCACACGCAATCTGAAGTGCACGTTGAATACGTTCTTCCTCTTTTTCCTTCTTCGAATCCCCAAACGCTATGATTTCCCGGATAGTCCCGGACAGTAACTGATTTCCCTGTGGAACATATGCGAACAGGCTTCGCCATTTTCCTGTAAGAAGTTGAGAACTTTTTTCAGTTTTTAATAACTGTATCCCTGAATCCAACGGATAAAGGCACATGAGCAACTTCAGAATCGTACTTTTTCCACATCCGGACGGGCCTGTAAAAACAATATATTCTCCTTTTTCAACAGTCAGATTCATATTTTTTAATACAACGGGCATCTGTAGTGTTTCTTCTTTAGTTCGAACCGGTGGATGATAAGTAAAACACACATCTTCCATCTGAATCGCCTGAAAATCATTCTGATAAAATTCCTGAACTATTTCTTCTGAAATCACATCTTTACCGTCATATTCAAAATTTTCAGATTCCATCAGTCTCTCTGCACTTGCCAGCATAGCATAATAGCGGGGCAAAAATCCTGTAATATTCGCAAAAGGATTTTGTACCTGTCCAATCAGCTGAATGACTGCCATTAAATTTCCATAACTCATGGTACCTGTAAGAATTCTGTATCCGCCAAAAACGATTCCCAGCAGATAAACGCCTTTCATAACTATGGAAAATCCAATATTACATAAATTTGAAAAATTACTTCTCTTCAGCCTGGCGGTTTTATATTTCTCCATTAATTTCTCAGCCTGTACTGCTGTCTGTTTTTCCTTTGCAAAAGTATGTACAATCAGCAAACTTTCCAAACGTTCCTGTAAAAAAACACGTAGTTCTCCATCTGCTTCCTGAATTCTTTTATGCAAACGTTTTAAAATTTTCCGAAATCCATATGTCAGTAAAATCATAATAATTCCACCAGGTACCAGGATATAGAAAAAGAGTGGTTCCAGCCAGATAATTGCCGCCAGAGCTCCAATAAGTCTTACCAACATACTGATTATTCCTGGCACAATCTGTGTTATTCCTTCTGCCACTACCATAGTATCTGAAGTCAGTCGATTCATCCATTCACCGGAATGTACTGCTGTTACAGACGCATATTTTCCTGTCAGAAGTGTAGAAAAAAGTTTCTGTTTAAAACGATTTTCCACAACCGTTTTTGTATATTCATTTATCAAACGATTCGCTGCCGCAAGTATCGTCTGTAATAGCAAAATTCCGATCATAAACACAATCGCAATCCAAAATGCTTTCTGTACTCCGGCTACCGCCATATTAATGATACACCGCAAAGCAAAGGCAAACATAATGCTGAGCACACTCAGTACTGCCTGAAGTATGATCAAAATTCCTACCAGCCATTTTGTTTTTCCAGTCACCTGCAGGAGCCATCTCAATGTACTACTCTTTTTCATAAGCACTAATACCCTTTATATGATTTTCTTTATTTATCTGGAATACTCTCTGTCTTCTAAAGCTCAATTTTTTAAGCAAAGTATTCTTCCGCAACTTTCCAGTATAAATACAGCGCCGCTACTGTCTTTTTATTATTTTCACTGGATTTTTCACTGTCCAGAGCTTTATTTACATAGCTTAATGCATTGTAATTGCTGATTGTAATATTTCCTGCCATAAAACATGCGTATCTTCGTTTTCGATTTCTTCTGCCGCTTCAAATGTCTCTTCAAAACCAGATTCATCTTCCGCTGCCAATATCGGTACAGAATTCAACATCAGTCCCATAGCTAAGACTAATGCCAGCATTTTTTTCAGCATCATACCTATCCTCCCTCTTTTATACCTTGATTTTCTTTAAATAAAGTTTTGGAGAGATATATAATATCTCTCCTCCGCTTATTTCTTTATTAATCTTATCTGTGAGTTACCTATTGCTTATTCCCAATCCATGCTAAGAATATCTGTCTCGTTACTGTCTTTTATTGTATTTGCAGTGGCTACTTCTCCCTCCAGTTCTATTACTTCAAAATCCGGACTTTCATATGTTTCTTTCATTTGTTTCTTTCCCCTTTCATGGTGTTTTTTTATTTTATGTTCTCGATTCCTGTACAAAAATACATTTATCGTTCACACCTGTTAAAAATTAATCTTTTAAGCAAAATATGCTTCCGCAGCTTTCCAGTATAAATACAGAGCCGCCACGGTCTTTTTATTGTTTTCACTGGATTTTTCACTGTCCAGGGCTTTATTTACATAGCTTAATGCACTGTAATTGCTGATTGTAATATTTCCCGCCGTAAAAACATGCGTATTTTCCAGGTCCTGAGCCGCAATATTATTCAGTTCTACGTAATACGTATTGTTCTCTCCTGTCTCTGTTGGCTGAACTGTTTTTCCATCTACGGTAAATCTGTAATCTTCTATATTTCCTTCCGCAAGCTGATAGTACATACGTATCGTTGTCTGTTCTTTCAATAATAGGCTTGCTCCATAAAAACTCAGCTTCTCTTCTGTTCCTTCTCCTGTATACCCATATCCGGCCAGCATATCTTTTGTCACTCCTGATATGTCTCCCAGGCTGCCTCCGGCCAGATTATTCGTGTTATATCCAAACAGCTGCTGGGCATATCCACCATATACTGTCATGGCATTTACAAGATTTTTCAGTTTTTCATTGCTGCTGTTTTGAACGGTATCTACATAATCCTGTACGGAATATAATTCTTTCCAGCTTCCTGAAGATGTTTTCAGAGTTGCGGTGATCTTATCTGTCATCTGTTTTGCATATACATTACATGTAAATTTGTAACACTGATGACTGTTTCCCTCTTTATCCTTAACTTCCTCAAAACCTTTTTTTACCGCATCTGATACTTTTATGGTTGTCTTCTGTTTTCCGGCTACGTTCATTTCCATTACAGCAGTGGAATCATTTAAGATTGCTTCATCTAATTCCACATAGAAATTCACACCGATATCACCGTTCAATGTCAGGGAATGTGCGGAAAATCCAAATTCTTTTTCTGTACCAGTTCCTGTTCCAGGATTTCCACCTGTACCGCTGCTTCCTGAGCCGGAACCAGAGCTACTTCCGCTTCCTCCTGAGCCACTGCCACCGGTTCCACTGCTTCCACTTCCTGAGCCGCTTGTGCTTCCTCCTGAACTACTTCCCCCGGAAGTACTTCCTGAACCACTGTCTCCTCCAGTTCCGGTACCACTTCCGCCTGAACCAGATCCTGATCCTGTCCCAGAATCACTTCCTGAACTTCCAGTGCCTGTTCCCTCTCCTGTTCCACCGCTTCCGGAACCTCCGCTGCCGGTTCCTTCGGATGGTTTCACCATTTCTTTGGCAATCCAGGTTAACTCTCCTCCATAATTTTGAAGCATACTGGAACTCCACGCTGGATTATTGGATGGGTAATAACAGGTAGCTATTACACTTTTTTTCTTTGGAATTCCTCCAGCAAACGCGTTACTGTCAATCTGTGGTGCACTCCAGGAAAACGTAACGATTTTAAGAGCTCTATTTTCTCTAAACGCGCTATTCCCAATTGTTTTTACATTTTTAGGAATTATAATACTCGGCAATTTATAACATTCTTCAAATGTGCTTTTCTTAATTTCTGTAATATTCTCTGGTATATTAATAGAGATTAAGGACTGACACATGCGAAAAGCACCGACACCTATTGTAGTTAGTGTCGTCGGAAGAGTTACATCCGTAAAGCTATAACAGCCACTATAAACAGCACCATACGTTGCTCCTGCTCCACAAGCCAGAAATGCAGAATCTCCTATGGTTGTTACACCCTCTGGTATCTCCACACTCTTCAGCGCAACACATACCGCAAATGCCTCCTTTCCAATTTCCTTTAAGCCCTTCGAAAACGTCACCTCATATAACTTGTGCGATTCATAAAACATTCTCTCTGGTAAATATTGTAATTTCGCAGGAAGCATAACACTTATCAGACCACTGTATGCAAATGCTTCTTTTCCAACATGTGATACTTTTTGTGGTATATCTACTGATTTTATTGCACAGTTTTTAAAAGCCCCCTCTCCTATTTCCTCCAAATTTTCAGGAAGCATTGTTTTTTTGTCGGTAATTTTATAACAATGATAAAATGCATAATTTCCAATATACGTTATGTTATCATCTAATTTTATAGACTTAATCTCTGTTCTCTGTTCATACCACGGTGCATACTTATATTCTTCAATCGAATAATCAAACATCCTTCCTGAACCAGTAATCGTCAATATTCCATCTTCTGTCAGATTCCATGTAAGTTCATTTCCACATTTATATTTATCTTCATCTTCTATTTTTCCCTCATACGTCCAAAGTAAATTTCCGCCATAATCCTGTGTTGTGATTTCCGGGGTGTACGACGTATTATCCTTAGGATAATAACAGGTAGCTGTTACGCCTCCAAAGGCATTTATCCCTATTGTCGGTGCATCTCCTTTAAAATCAATGCGATTTAAAGCAGAACAATTATAAAATGCATAATCGTTAATAGATGACACACTTTCTGGTACTTGCAAATTTTTCAAGTTTTTGCAACCAGAAAATGTATAACCCAATATCTCACTTATCTGAGACGGTAATGTGATATTTTCTATCTTTTCACACCCGCTAAAAGCCCGTGCTCCTATACTTGTAACCTTATCCGGAATCTCAATATCCTTAAGAACCGTACAATTCTCAAATGCCGATTCTCCTATTGTAATTAGTTTTTCCGGAATTGTAACAGATACCAGTTTCGTACATCCATAAAACGTAAAATTTTCAATTGTTGTTGTACTTTCTGGTACTTTAAACTGTTCCAACATACAACAATCGTAAAAAGCGCCATCACCAATTGCTGTAATTGCTTCTGGCATTGTAATTTTCAATAACGATTTACAACCTCTGAATGCCTGAGGTCCAATACTTGTAACATTATTTGGTATAACAACTTCTGATAGCGATTTACATCCAAAAAAAGTACTATCACCTATACATTGCAGTTTCAAGGGCAATTTTACCTTTTCCAAACTGCTGCACTCATAAAATGTATAATCTCCAAGCGTTTGTATCTGATCCGGTAATTCTATATTTTTTAAATTACTACAACGATAAAACGCCTGTTTTTCAATTGTCTGAACAGTATTCGGAACATTAAACTGTACCAGTGATGTACATCCTCCAAACATTGTATCACTTATCGTGTTAATTCCCTGAGGTAATTCCACGTTCGTCAGCTTAATACAGTTTAAAAATAATCCTTTTCCCAATTCTTTTACTGTATCCGGAATTTTTATTTTCTGCAACTTCTTACAATCTTTAAAGGCCTGATCATTTATTATGTTAATATTTTCTGATAATTCTATCGTCGCAAAATTATTTCCGGCAAGTGATTCTGTTCCAATACTTTGAACAGAATCCGGAATGTTTATATTTGTTAAATAATTGTATTCAAACGCATATTCTCCAATATTTGTGATCGTATCAGGCAGCTGTACACTTGTAATTGCTACTTTTGAAGCATCATTCGTCCAGCTTCTGCAAAATGCATACGGTTTTATTTCTGTAACTCCATCAGGAATTATGATCTGTGTCTCTTTTACTCCATTTATATACAGATCAGCACCAAACTGCAATGGATTGGCATTTTCTCCATCAAAGTCTATCTGGCACCAGGACTCAAGCCCTTCAATCATTACTTTGCTCACATTGTGACACCAGTGAAACGCCTCATACCCAATTTTTTCTACACTGTCAGGTATAGAAACTTCTGTTAAATTCTCGCAGTCATAAAAAGAATACTGGCTGATGGATGTGATTCCTTCCCCTATCACAATCTTCTTTATATTTCTTATCTGATCTCCCCATCCGCAAATTGGCTCATAATACTTCCAATCATACTCTATCGTGGGCATCGGTCCACTGCCAGACAGGGTCAGCACTCCATCTTTTGTTAATTCGAATGTTATATTCTCTCCACATTTTCCACTTACAGATATTTCTGATTGTGAAGAAAATACTTCCACATCTTTATTTTCACTTTCTTCCGGTACTGCCGAAAATTCCTCAACCTCTTCTTTTTCGGTTTCTTCTGACGGCGCAGATAGTTCCTCCGCATCTTCACTTTCTGTCTCTTCCGACTGACTTATCTCTTCCAGATCTTCATTTTCGATTTCTTCTGCCGGTTCGGATATTTCCTGCTGTTCTTCACCTTCTACGATATCTGATCCTTCAGATATTTCCTCAGCCGATTCAAATGTCTCTTCAAAAACAGATTCATCTTCCGCTGCCAATACCGGTACGGAATTCAGTACCAGACCCAGAGCTAATCCTAATGATAATATTTTTTTCAGCTTCATACCTGTCCTCCCTTTTTTATATCAGCTGTTACTTTTTACTGTCCTAATTAAAATTTTCCATTCTGTCCACAGTTTTCCCGGATGTATCAGAATACCCCTGATCACACGATACGGTGGCATAATCACTCTAAAATAACGATGGCGATAAAAAAAAGGATAATATTTTTTCATTTTTTCTTCATTCGGCCACAGTCTGTCTTTCATGTAATACCACATTTTTTTTCTATTATTCTGTTTATTTACTCCCAAATTTTCCAGCTGATGTCTGATTCGATTCTGGGAAGTTCCATAAATCCCGCTTCCAATCATATAAAGAACCGTATTCCATTCCTCTGTTGTTATTTTCTCTTCTTTATCAAATACATGTATTGCCGTATTCCGCAACAATACTTCAAACTCTTCAAGCTTCAAAAGCTTAAGCTGCGATAAAATATAATTCCAGTCCATGGATTTATTATTTTTTATATAAACATACATATCTGTCAAAGTCCGTATGCCGCTTCCACTTACAGAAAAATGTTTATGTGCATGCGTAACAAAATACAAATATTCATCTTCTTTGGAATAATAATACCGATATGGTTTCTTCTCATCTGGAATTGCTCTTTTCCATGGATTTTGATAATATTGTGATTTTATATCATCAAAAGACTCTTTAAACAACTGATGATGCATTTCAAATTTAAACATTGGTTGTTTTATATAAGCATCATGACAATCTCCTTTTTCCTTTAAAGTATAACCACACTTTTCCATCACTGTTTGTACAGCTTTCTGCGTTTGCTTCTTCCAGTATTGAAGCTCTTCTTCTGTTTTTCCTTTTAAATGATATTCACCATCATCCATCTGGATAAATCCACACAAAATATCATTATCGCTCATCCAGCGTGTTCCCGCTTCCGGATAATATTCTGCTATATTTATTCCTTTTAAAATCAGATGTGCTAATTTCTGCTCTTCCAGCTCTTTTACAACTTTCTCTCGTTCTACCTCAAAATATATCTGACGATATAATGTTGCATTATAGGCTTTCTGGCCTGCATTTCGAATCTCTTCCGGAACTATTTCACTGTATTTCTGAATATACTTTCCGATAAGAGCCTCCATATAGTTTTTTTTCACTAAATCCCATACCATTCTCCATGTACAATTTACAGGGGAATCTATAAGTTCTGTCTGATTCAGTGCACCCCTTAATAAATACACCATATATCTGGAAGCATTCTCATATTCCTTTTGCTTCCTATATTTTTCAGTCGCACTCTTTTTTTGTTTCATAATAAATTTATCAAACTTTCTCTTCCTGTTGATCTTTCATCGTCAATGCTTCAAAACTACATTTCACTGCCTGCTCCGATATATTGCAACTAAATTCATATACTGGTACCAATTCCAGTATTTTGCTGAATAACTCCAACGTTCTGCCTGCTTTTTTAGAATCGGTCATAATATATATCTGTGGTAATAACAGGGGCAATGCCTCTCTTTTGTTCAATTTATGTATCCTGTTTGTATCGCCTTGTCTCAAAAAACAGATTCCCTTTACAGGAACACAACTGTTTTTTTGTAATCTTTCTTTTCCTGCCCAGGGTGTACCATAAGCAATAATTTCATTTTCAGTTACTTCTATAACCGGCTTATCTCCATTAATAATCTCAACATCTGATCCCAGATATTGTTTCCAGAGTCTGACATGTGTTGTTTTTCCGGTTCCACTGGGCGCAGTAAAAATATATCCTGCCTTTTTCCACGCTACAACTGCGCCATGCATTAGAAGTTTGTTTCTATCCGGTAACTCATCTGCAATTTTCAAAAGAGTGGTGATTATCTCCATATAATTATCAGATTTTTCTTTATCTTCACTTCTTCTTTCCAGTTGAATATCGGCTGGAGTAACCGTGATTGAAAAATCTTCTACCAGATTTTTATCTGTAATAATATACTCTTTACAATATTCCCGCAGTGTATCATGAATACCGCAAATGCGAATTATCATGTTTGCCAGCTTTATTTTAAATTCCATCATAATATTCTCTTATTCTTAATTTTTTTCATCAAATAACGTACAGGATATAATGCCACCCATATCCTGCTGTATAACTTATAAAACGCTCCTTCTATCGAGATCTGGCGTTCTCCTCGATAGAATCCTTCCAGTTTTCCAATAATTTGGTCTTTCGTAACATCCGTTTCCAGATTTATACAATTATCTCCACAAATAATGTATCTTTCTGGTGTAACCCGAACAATCCTGTGTAACACATACATATTTCTTTTTCTGTAAAGCACTACGTCATATTTCTTCAGTTTGCCAGCAAATGGTCTGATAATAACGGTATCTTTTTTATTTCTCAGCATTGGGAACATGCTTTTTCCATTTACAGTACCGACATAGATTCCTTTTTCTTTAATGACATCTCCTAATTCAACAGATTTCATCACTTTTCCAAAACTCCGGCTTTATAAAGTCTGTCTATCATACTTTCAATATCATGCTTTGCAACATTTAAATCAACTTCGTATTTTTCTGAAATCTTCTTTGCAATCTCATCTGAATCTAAGCCTTTTTCCATATACAGCCATACATCTCTGCCTGTCCGATTTAAATTTATCATTCCTTTAAATCGTTCACTTTCTTCCCCTATCGCAATCACGATTGCCTGTCCGGCAACTTCACGCATTACATAATTTTCTTTTATCTTCATATTTTTATCCTTTCTCTTGCCTGGAATGCTATTAATACTTTAACTGCAAATTGTTTGTTTTTTTATGCAATAATTTTCTATATTTTCCTATATATTTAAATTTCTTATTCTATTTTAAGAAATCTCATTTTTTCTCACAAGATGGGGCGCAGCTTGTTGACTGATTTTATGTCGTTTCCTGTCACTTTTTTGGTCTGATTTGAATGATTTCGTTGACCCAAATATGATATACTATGAAATATCACTAGAATTAAGAGGGGATTTTTACATATGTCTGTATTTTCTGATTTGCTCAAACATTATATTCATGAGAAAAATGTCAAAGTAATGTCTCTTGCACATTACTGCAATCTGGAACGTTCTACGGTTTACAAATTTATTAACGGAAAACGTGAACCTATGTCTGCCGAGCTGGTGGAACAGATTGCTCATTTTATAAAACTGACTCCGCTTGAAACCTATCAGCTTAAAGAAGCATGGAAAATGGCACGCATGGGAGAGAATGATTATTATATTCGCAAAAGTATTGAGCATTTTTTGTCCGATTTTCCTAATAAATCCACTACTTCACTGCACAGTATTACCCCCCCCCCACGCAAATTTGGTCAATTCTTTTCCTGCCGGTCAGAACTGTCTTCTGCTGAATTCCAGACAGGCACTTGATTCTTCTGTTCACCAGATTTTAATGACAGAAGCATCCAAAACCGATGGACGGATTGCTCTTTTTCTACAGCCTGATTATCCTTTTTTGCTGCACCTGTTATCTACCATACAGCCTTCCGGTTCCCTTAAAATTGACCATATTTTCAGTCTGAACCGCTCCGCGCGGTTTACAGAAGCGCATGAACTTTACGAACTTTATTATTTAAGGAATCTGTTTCCTGTTTATATGAATAAGCTGGATTATCGTATTCACTGTTTTTATACAGATGAAATCTCGCATTTCAGGAAACTTTCCGCTCTGCCTTATATGATCCTGACTTCAGAATATGCCATCACCTGCTCTTCTGATTATCAGATGGGAATTTTATATCAGGATCCGGATATCCTTCAGGCTTTATGGAATTTGTTTAATTCCCACCAGGATCTCTGCCAGCCTGCATTCCAGACTTTTCCTATTATTGCAGATGATCTGCCGTCTCTTTTCCAGTTTGTTGCCAAGACAAGGGCTTCTTCCGATATGGCAATCTTTATTCAGCCTGAAGCCTGTATTCTTCCTTTTCTTCGCAAAGATCTGCTGGAAGAGATTTTTAACTACGATCTTCCGGGAGCTGATTACGTTATCTCCATGGCAGACGCTTTATTTATGGATAACATGCAGCGTATTAAAAATGGGAAATTTGTTATCTATTTTACAGAATACGGCATGACACGTTTCCTGCGGGATGGACTGTTTGAAGAAATTCCGTCCACATTTTACCATCCACTGAATATAAAACAACGGATCAGGATTCTTCAGGAAATATCTCAGTGCTGTCGTGAAGGATCTTACCGGATCTTAAAAAAGCCACTGAATCATCTGTCCGAAAATCTTCGCATGGCTCTCTGCGGAAATACCTGTTCGCTCACCTATCAGACGAATTTTGGAGAGCATATGTGTTTTGCTATCACAGAGCCGTTTATACTGCAGATTTTTTATGATTTCCTGACTGAAATGGATCCGGATTCCTATTATGCGCCTGAGGAAGCTGTCAATATCATGAACGCTATGATCAAACAGCTCGAAAACGGTGACTACAGTGCTTAATGCCAGACACAACAATTGAAGAGTAAAAAGTAAATCAGCAAAGCGCAAAAAAATGCCTCGCACCATCTTTTTCAGATGATACGAGGTATTTTCTGCATTTTGCTGAATATCTCATTGCTATAATTTTTACTTCGGACTGTAAAAATCCAGTTGGGACAGTCAACGAGCCACTTTCTCCGTCCCCAATGACTCCTTCATCTCTTTCACATAAGCCTTGACTTTCGGCACACAGTCCTTGCCATAAGCTCCGCAAAGCTTCACAATGGCAGATCCTACGATGGCTCCGTCGGACTGGTCAGCCATCTTTTTTGCCTGCTCCGGGGTTGAGATTCCGAATCCTACTGCACATGGGATGTCTTTCTGGACTTTTACCAGCTTCACCATAGCTCCGATATCTGTGGTAATGTTGGTACGCATTCCTGTTACTCCAAGGGAAGATACGCAGTAAACAAAGCCTTCTGCCTCTTTTGCGATCATGGCAATACGCTCGTGGGAGGTCGGTGCGATCAGGGATATCAGGTCAAGGCCGTACTGTTTGCACACAACGTCGAACTCTTCTTTTTCCTCAAAAGGAACATCCGGAAGGATCAGTCCGTCCATTCCCACCTCTGCTGCTTTTTTAATAAAGTGTTCTGTTCCGTAGGAAAATACTACGTTTGCGTAGGTCATGAATACCATTGGGATTTTTGTGTTTTTACGGATTTTTTCTACCATTACAAAAACTTTATCTGTTGTCACGCCGCCTGCAAGTGCGCGGACATTGGCCTCCTGGATCACAGGCCCTTCTGCTGTGGGATCAGAGAACGGGATTCCAAGCTCGATCAGATCTGCTCCGGCTTCCTCCATTGCATAAACCAGCTTTTCTGTTATCTCCAGAGACGGATCTCCGCAGGTTAAAAAAGGAATAAATGCTTTTCCGTTTGCAAAAGCTTCTGTAATTCTTTTATTCATGAATATCCTCCCCTCTGTAGCGGGCGATTGCCGCACAGTCCTTATCTCCACGTCCGGAAATGGTAATTACCATAATCTTGTCTTTTCCAAGTGTCGGCGCAATTTTTTTCGCATAGGCCACCGCATGGGCACTTTCGATGGCAGGAATGATTCCTTCCATTCTGGAAAGATACTCGAATGCGTCTACTGCCTCATCATCTGTTACCGGTACATATTCTGCTCTTCCGGTATCATAGAGATGTGCATGCTCCGGTCCGATCCCCGGATAATCCAGTCCTGCGGAAATGGAATATACCGGTGCGATCTGTCCGTATTCATCCTGGCAGAAATAGGACTTCATTCCATGGAAGATTCCAAGGCGGCCGGTTGCAATGGTTGCGGCAGTCTCTGCGGTATTTACGCCACGGCCTGCTGCCTCACAGCCAATAAGACGGACATCTTTATCCTCAATAAAATTGTAGAAAGTTCCGATGGCATTGGAGCCGCCGCCTACGCAGGCAAGTACAACATCCGGAAGCCTGCCCTCTTTTTCCAGCATCTGTTCCTTGATCTCTTTGGAGATCACTGCCTGAAAATCACGGACAATGGTCGGGAACGGATGTGGTCCCATAACAGATCCCAGTACGTAATGGGTATCTGCGATACGGTTCGTCCACTCACGCATGGTCTCGGAAACGGCATCTTTCAAAGTTGCAGTTCCGCTTGTGACAGGATGAACTTTTGCTCCCAGAAGACGCATCTTGTAAACATTTAAGGCCTGACGCTCGGTATCCTCTTTTCCCATGAATACCTCACATTCCATTCCCATCAACGCCGCTGCTGTTGCGGTTGCCACGCCATGCTGACCGGCTCCTGTCTCTGCAATAACACGGGTCTTGCCCATTTTTTTTGCAAGAAGGACCTGGCCAAGTACATTGTTGATCTTGTGTGCGCCTGTGTGATTCAGATCCTCACGCTTCAGATAGATTTTCGCTCCTCCAAGGTCTTCTGTCATGTGCGCCGCATAGTAAAGACGGGATGGTCTTCCTGCATATTCATTGAGAAGCTCTGTGAGCTCACGGTTAAATTCCGGGTCGTTTTTGTAGTGGTTGTATGCTTCCTCAAGCTCCAGAACGGCGTTCATCAGTGTTTCCGGGATGTACTGTCCGCCATGGATGCCGAATCTTCCTTTTGACATGTTATATTTCCTCCTCTATGTTCCTCACGGCCTGTACCGCTTTTAATATTTTATCCGGGTCTTTGTGACCGTCGGTTTCCACGCTGCTACTTAAATCTACTGCCCAGGGGTGGAGCAGGTGTATGGCTGATTCCAGATTGTCGCAGCCAAGGCCTCCTGCAAGGAACCATGGTCGTTTTATGGATGGCACCAGATTCCAGTCAAAGGTTTCTCCGGTTCCGCCGGCTCCCTGATCCAGGAGGATGTAGTCTGCTCCCGAACGGAGCGCCTGCTCCACATCCTCTTCTGTTTTTATGGAAAAAGCCTTGATAAGCAGCTGGTCTGTCATTCCCTTAAGCCGGGTTATATATTCTTCGTCTTCCTGTCCGTGAAGCTGTGCCAGTGCAATGGTTCCTTCGTTTAAAAGCTGTGCGGGGAGCTCCACCGGTGCATTGACGAATACGCCTGCCGGCAAAATATTCTCATCCAGTTTTTCCCGAAGCTTCCGTAGCTGATCCACTGTGACATTTCTCCGGCTTTTGGGAAATTCTACGATGAATCCGCAGAAGTCCGGTTTGGCCTCATTTACTGCCTGGATGTCTTCCGGGCGGGTGAGACCGCAGATCTTGATCCTGGTACGGGCTGTCATATGCTTTCTTTCGTTCATACCAGTGTCCCGCCATTCAGTTCTTCCAGTGCTGCTTTTTTATCCGGACTTCTCATCAGGGTCTCTCCGATGAGGACTGCACCTACGCGGTTTCTTTCCAGAATCGCGATGTCTCCTGCATTTCTGATTCCGCTTTCCGATACAAAAACTACATTGTCCGGTGCCAGATTTCGAAGTCGGATGCTGTTATTCATATCCACCTGAAAAGTTTTCAGATCACGGTTATTGACGCCTACGATCTTCGCGCCTGCCTTCAAAGCCCGCGCCACTTCGTTTTCGTCATGAGCTTCCACCAGGGCGTCCATGCCCAGAGCTTCCGCAAGCTGTCTGTATTCCAGTAATTCCTGATCCTTTAAGATGGCACAGATCAGAAGCACGGCCGATGCCCCCAGCGCTTTCGCCTGATAAATCATGTACTTATCCACCGTGAAGTCTTTTCGGAGCACCGGGATATCCACCTGTTGGGTGATCTCATGGAGATAAGTATCACTTCCCATAAAATAAAAGGGTTCCGTCAGACAGGAAATCGCGGATGCGCCTGCTGCCTCATATTCCTTTGCAATCTCAAGATACGGAAAATCCGGTGCGATCAGTCCCTTTGACGGAGAAGCTTTTTTTACCTCACAGATATAGGACATTCCCGTTTTTTTCAGCGCTTCCAGGAATGACGGGCGCTGCGTGGAAGTCTCTGCCAGGACTTTCAGCTGTTCCAGGGGGAGCTGCTGTTTTTCCTTTGCTATCCGTTCTCTTGTTTTTTCTGCAATTTCTTCCAGAATGTTTCTGTCACTCATTCTTTATTTGTCTCCTCGATAAATTCCTGAAGCTTGGCTGCTGCCGCGCCGCTGTCGATAAGGTTCTCTGCCATTCTCACACCTGCCTCGATTGTTTCGGCTTTTCCTGCGATATAAAGTGCTGCACCTGCGTTCATGCAGACGGCCTGACGCTTCGATCCTTTTTCGGTTCCGTTTACAATAGCTTTTGTGATCTCTGCGTTCTCTGCCGGTGTGCCGCCTGCCAGTTCATCCTTGCTGCAGCGTGTGTAACCGAACTGCTCCGGCGTGATCTCATAAGACTGGAACCATCCATCCTTGATCTCGCATACGGAGGTCGGTGCGCTCATGGAGATCTCATCCAGTTTGTCCTGTCCGAAAACCACCATTCCACGGGTAACTCCAAGCTTCATCATAACCTGTGCCAGCGGCTCCACCAGTGCCTGGTCAAAAACGCCCATCAGCTCCATGTTGGCTCCTGCTGGATTACTTAACGGTCCTAAGATATTAAATACCGTACGGATGCCAAGCTCCTTCCGGATCGGTGCCACGTATTTCATGGCAATGTGATAATTCTGCGCGAACAGGAAACAGATGTTGATCTTTTTCAGGATCTCCGCGCTTTTTTCCGGTGGAATGGTGATCTTTACCCCAAGAGCTTCCAGTACATCTGCGGCGCCACTTTTTGAGGATGCTGCACGGTTTCCGTGTTTCGCTACCGGAACACCGCCTGCCGCGATCACCAGGGATGAGGTGGTGGAAATGTTGAAGGAGTTGGCTCCGTCACCGCCGGTTCCTACGATCTCCAGAACATTCATGTCGTGGAGAAGTTTGATACAGTGTGCCCGCATGCCTGCCGCGGATGCTGTGATCTCATCAATGGTTTCTCCTTTCATGGAAAGTGCGGTAAGATAGGATGCCATCTGCACCGGTGTTGCTGCTCCGTCCATGATTTCGTTCATAACAGTCTCTGCTTCGTTATAGGTAAGATCTTCTTTTTTTGAAAGTTTGATGATTGCTTCTTTGATCATTGTTGTTTTCTCCTATTCTGTAACGATTCTATCTTTTATGGATTGCTATTCTCTGTCTTATCTGTCTCTGACAACCTTCATAAAGTTCTCGGTCATTGTTTTTCCATCTGGTGTCATAACAGATTCCGGATGGAACTGCAATCCGAAAATGGGATATTCTTTATGTTCCAGTGCCATGATCTCGCCGTCCTCTGATTTTGCGGTGACAATCAGTTCTTCCGGTAAGGTGTCCCGGATTGCAGCCAGTGAATGATATCTTGCCGCCGGGAATGTTTCCGGAAGTCCTTCGAAGATCCTGCTCTCACCCACCTTGCGGATTTCTTTCTGTTTGCCGTGCATCAGTTCTTTTGCGTAGGAAACAGTGCCTCCGAAGGCTTTGCAGATGGACTGATGACCAAGGCAGATACCAAGGATCGGCAGCTTATCTTTGAAATATTTTATGGAATCAATGCAGATGCCTGCATCCTCAGGTCTTCCCGGACCAGGGGAAAGAATCAGTGCCTCCGGCTTCATCTTTTCCAGCTCTTCGATGGTCACTTCATCATTTCTCACTACTTTAATATCCGGCTCCACGGAACCGATCAGCTGGTAAACATTGTAGGAAAAGCTATCATAATTATCGATCAGTACTATCATTCCAGTCCCTCCTGTGCAGTTTCGATTGCCTGTACAACGGCTCTTGCCTTATTGCAGCATTCCTGGAATTCATTTTCCGGAACACTGTCTGCCACGATTCCGGCTCCGGACCGGATGCAGATCTCGCCATTCTTTTTATAAACCAGACGGATGGCAATGCAGGTATCCAGATTTCCTGCAAAATCCAGATATCCGATGGCTCCGCCGTAAATGCCCCGTTTGCTCTGTTCCAGTTTCTGAATGATCTGGCAGGCACGGAATTTCGGTGCTCCGGAAAGGGTTCCTGCCGGAAGGATCGCATCTACCGCATCCACCGCGTCTTTGTCGTCCCGGATCTGCCCGGTCACTGTGGAACCGATGTGCATTACATGGGAAAAACGCTCGATGCACATATATTTTTCCACCTTTACCGTTCCGATCTTACTGATCTTTCCGATATCATTTCTTCCCAGATCCACAAGCATGTTGTGTTCGGCCCGTTCCTTTTCATCTGCAAGAAGCCCTTTTTCCAGTGCCTCATCCTCTTCCTTCGTCTTTCCCCTTGGTCTGGTTCCTGCCAGCGGAAAGGTGCTTAATTCCTTTCCGGTAAGCTTGGCCAGGGTTTCCGGGGAAGCGCCTGCGATCTCGATATCATCGCTGGAAAAATAAAACATATACGGGGATGGATTGGTAGCTCTCAAGACACGATAGGTATCAAAAAGACTTCCCTCTGCTTTCGCCCGCATCGGATTGGAAAGCACCACCTGGAAAATATCTCCCTCCCGGATATAATATCTGGCTGTCTCTACCATCTCACAGTATTTTTCCTTCGGAAACTGCGGCTGGATGGGAGATTTCAGCTTCAGGGACGGGAATTCTTTGTGCTCTCCGTTTCGGATCAGCTCTGCCATCTCTGCAAGCTTCACTTCGGCTTTCTGGTAAGAATTTTCCAGATCACCGGTCATCACTCCGGTGATCAGAAGTACCTTCTGTCTGTAATGGTCAAACGCGATAACCTGGTCAAAAAGCATGAGATCCATGTCCCGGAAATCTTCTACTGTTTTATCGGTAAGCTTAAGCTTAGGCTCGCTGTATTTAATGTAATCGTAAGAAAAATATCCTACCAGACCGCCGGTGAATGTAGGCATTTTTTCGAGTACCGGGCTCTTGTATTCTTCCAGGATCTTTCGAATTGCTTTTCCCGGATGCTTTACCTGCTGCTGCGTTTTCTCTTCGGTTCCGTCTTCATGAATCTTACGGATCTGAAGATTTCCATCCGTACAGGTGATCTCCATAGATGGTTCATATCCCAGGAAGGAATACCGTCCCCACACCTCTGTCTGGCTGGCACTTTCCAGCAGGTAACAGTGTCTGCTGGCTGTGCGAAGAGTCCGCATCACTTCTACGGGTGTATAACGGTCGGAATACAGCTCTCTGCATACGGGAATGCGCCGGTATTCGCCTGACTCTGCGATTTTTCTGATTTCTTCTAATGTTGGATACATATACAGGCCCTCCTGAGTTTTTTTTGTGATTGCTTCTGCCAGGAGAAAATACAAAAAGCCCGTCTCCGGCAGAATCCAGTTCTGCCAGGGACGAGCTTGAAAATTCAAATTACCCGCGGTGCCACCCTGATTCACAGTATGACCTATGCACTTGTCGGAATACCAGCATATTCCCGGCAACTGACGTATGCCCTCACGTCACAGAATACTCGATATATAACAACATCTTTCCCTGTGCCCTCAGCGGTCCATTTAGTAAGCTGCTTCTCGATCCGGCTCTCACCCTCCCGGACTCTCTGTGCGCGCATGAAAACTTTTATCTCCGCTTCAACGGTTTATTGGTTTACTCAATTAAATTTTTTATATAAAATAGCACAGGATTTATAATATGTCAATACAAAAGTTGAAAAAACTGTCATTTTATTCTATAATTATCCTATATCATTGCTGAAAATCAACTACTGCAGATTACGTTTTATCTTTATTTTTTTCAGCATATCTCACATACGAAAGGAGTTTCCCTCAAAAAATACCATGACTAAAGAAAACGCTAACACCTGGCTGGATACCCCGGATCCGCAGGTTTTTATCAAAAATTCTGCAAAATTTAACGATCTGATGATGATGTACCGCTGCACAGTCCGCGAGGTCCGTACCAAGCTGGAAGTTCTCAACGATGAATTTTCCGTAGAATATAAACGTAATCCGATTTCTTTTATCAAGACCAGAATCAAGAAACCGGAAAGCATCTATAAGAAGCTGAAGAAGCTTGGCTATGAATTCACAGCCGAGAATATTCAGAATCAGCTGAATGATGTAGCCGGTATCCGTGTTGTCTGTGCGTTTATCGACGATATCTACACAATCGCAGACCTGATTTCCAAACAGGACGACATCACCGTCATTCAGTTAAAGGATTATATCAAAAATCCAAAGCCAAACGGCTACCGCAGCTATCACATGATCGTAGAGATCCCCGTATTCTTCTCCAAGGGAAAAACTCCTATGCGGGCCGAGATCCAGATCCGTACCAATGGCATGGATTTCTGGGCCACACTGGAGCATCAGCTGCGTTATAAACAGAATATTGAGGAAATGGATGGATATACCGAAGTCAGCGACGAGCTTCTGAACTGTGCCAGAGCTGTGATCGATATGGATAATGAGATGCAGCGGATCAAAGATAAAATCGGACAGTTCCACGATATCTGACCAACGAATAAAGCAGGTGGGGTTCAAAGCCTCACCTGCTCTTTTTCACTGTTCTTCACCCGGAAAGCTCTGGGTGTCATATGATAATGTTCTTTAAATACCCGATGAAAATAGCTGTTATTCTCATATCCCACTGCCGCAATGATATCGCTGATGGGAAGATCTGTTTCACACATCAGCTCTACAGCCTTATTCAGACGTTTTCGCTGAAGAAGCTCCTTGAAGTTAAATCCTGTCGTTTTCTTGATCATCTTGCTTAATACGTGCATGGGCAGATGAAGACGGCTGCACAGCTCTGTCAGGGTTGCTGTCCGGTATTTCTGCTCAATGTAGTCCAGCGTTGTCATGGAGATCATGTTTTCGTACTGATTGGGAAGACGCATCTCCACATACTGTACGGATTCCACCAGATACATGAAGATCAGGCCCATTGTGGTCTGATTGATCCGTTCCCGGTTTTCTTCCCCGTTTACCAGGGAATAGATGATGTTTTCCAGAAGGTTCTGGATCTGAAGGACTTCTGCCACCTTGAAGTGCAGATACTCTCCTCTCTCTTCATCCTGTCTGAGCACATTTACAAGAAAATCTGCCAGCATATTATCATTACCTGTCATGGAATAGGCCACATCAAAAAATTCCGGCAGCACCATGAAATTAATAGCAATATCATTCTGTCCTGCTTTCAGGATCTCATGCTTCGTAAACTGATTGAGAAAAAGCAGCTCGCCTTTATTGACAATGACTTTTTTTCCATCGATGATATTGGTCAGCGAACCTTCACACACGTACAGCACTTCCACAAAATTATGCCTGTGCGCCGGAAAGTGTACAAAACGTGTATGGGTACGTACAGCGATCAGACGGCCTTCTTTCAGCATTTTTCCGCTGTCTACCGTAAAATCCCGGCCGGAAGTATAAAGATCTTTATCAACCTCTGCCTCTCCGTCCAGAATCTTTCGTTCTTCTTCTGTAATTTTTCTCAACTGATCCAGTAGTGCCTGCTGCATGTGCCCTGCTCCTTTATCCGTTTATACTCTCTTCGTTTTCCTTATCATTTTAACACTGCCGTGCATTAAGTACAACATCAGAAACAGGCGGAGCCCGAAGACCCCGCCTGTTCTGAAAGGATTTATCATATGAATATTACAGTCAATATGAGGATTGATTAGTACAGTTTAGCCATCTCTTCGATGTTGCTTGTATCGAATTTCAGAGGTGCGCCAAGAACAACTTCTGTACCACCGTCATCAGCATCTGTGATTGTGTAGTCACCAAGGTCACCAGCTGTGAACTTGTCATCTTTAGCACCTGTGATGTCACCATTGATCAGAGCGATTGTTGTGTAAGCGCTGAGTTTTCCAAGACCCTGCATATCCCACAGATAGAAGTATGGGCAGGAATGATCTGCATCATCACCTGTGTACTCCTGCATCTCAGACGGAAGTCCAAGACCTGTCAGTTTGCACTCGGAACCATTATCCTGAAGATATTTAGCAGCTGCTGCGATACCAACTGTTGTAGGAGCGCAGATAACTTTCAGATCTTTGTAGTTCTGAAGAAGAGCTGCTGTCTGGTCTGTAGATTTCTGTGGCTCATCATCACCATATACAACATCTACAAGCTCAAGTTTGCTGTATTTGTCATCGCCTTCCATGATGGTCTTCATTGCGTCGATCCATGCGTTCTGGTTAGCGGACTGTGATGTAGCGGAAAGGATAGCGAACTGTCCCTCACCACCGGAGATATCAAGAACTGCATCCATAAGTGCCTGAGCAACTTCTTTTGTACCAGCCTGATTTACGAAAATCTCACGGCTGTCTTTGTTCGGAGCGGAGTCGAAGGAAGATACTTTGATTCCTGCATCCATAGCTTCCTCAAGTTTAGCCTGAAGAGCGTTTACATCGTTAGCGGAAATACAGATTGCATCGAAGTCCTGGGAGATCAGGTTGTCAAGAACTTTGATCTGTGCATCAGCTGTAGCTGTCTCAGGATAAACGACCTGAACTTCACCGCCCTCAGCCTCTACTGTCTCCTGGAAAGATTTAGCTGCGATCTCGAAGAATGCGTTACCAGCTGCTTTACCAACCAGAGCAATCTTTTTGTCTTTTGCGGAATCGCCAGCTGCTGCTTCTGTCTTAGTGTCGTCGGATTTGTCGTCTGCTGCAAGAACCGGGCAAACTGTACCAAGAACCATTGCTCCACAAAGGATTGCGCTAATTACCTTTTTTTTCATTTTTGTTCCTCCCTATAAGAATATAATTTTTTTTATATGCTGCTGTCTCCGCTACACCCTTGGATACAGCTAACAATCATATTGAGTTTCAAAAATATTTAGTTTTTCTTCATTGCTACTGCTTTTTTTACATCGCCGATGATGTTCGGAAGAGCTACTGCTGCTACCAGAAGTACACCGATGATCAGCAGGATAACCTGTGCGTTTACGTTCTTCTGTCCAAGACCAACTCGTAAGCATACGATGATGAATGCGGAAATGATACCGCCGGCCAGGTTACCTTTACCACCTGTGGAGGAGATACCTCCGAATACTGCCATTGCGATGGCATCCATCTCAAATCCGTTACCAGTTGTTGTGTTTGCACCATAAGAAGATGATACCAGGAATACTGCACAAAGTCCAGACATAAGTCCCATAACTGTGTAGATGATAAAACGAATCTTCTCTACATGAACTCCTGCGTAATAAGCAGCTACACGGTTTGTTCCAATTGCATATGTACGACGTCCGAATGTGCTCTTTCCAAGGAAGATTGCAAAGATTACTCCAAGGATCAGTACCAGGAAAAGAATATACGGAACATCTCCTACTTTTCCACCGATTGCACGGAAACCATCTGTGTTTGTGATCGCGATACTTCCTCCGGCACCAAGTGTTACCTCAGCGATACCACGGAATATAATCTGTGTTGCCAGTGTTACGATCATTGGCGGGAGCTCTTTGAAACGGGTAAGGATGAATCCGTTAACCGCACCGCAAAGGGCACCAACAACCAGTGCTGTGAGTACTACTACGATGAATGGAGCGTTTGTGTTGCAGACCATACAGCTTAATGTAGCGGACAGACACACGATTGCACCAACGGAGATATCGATTTCGCCTAATACCAGGATGTACGCCATCGGGAACATCATGAATACCTCTGCAAGGTAAACCGGCATCTGACGAAGAACACTCTTCAGATTATAAAATTCAGAAAATGATGCACAGAAAATATTTACCAGGATAAAGAGAATGACCAGGATGCCTTCCCAACTGAAAATGATGTGTTTCATCGGATTTTCCGGCACATTGTTAATACTTCTTCCAGATTTTCCAGCCATGATTTACATCTCCCTTCCCTTTAATGCGTTTTTGTCTGCGATTCTCTGCAGGATAACATTGATCACAACTACTACCAGGATGATAACACCCTTGATCATGTTCTGCCACAGTGAGCTGATACCTACAAGCGGAAGAGCTTTGGCAATTGTTGCAAGGATGATGGAACCAAGGAATGCACCTACAACAGTTCCACGTCCACCGCTCATGCTTACACCACCGATAACACAGGCTGCGATGACATCCATCTCACCGCCGTACTGCATATCCGGCATTGCTGAAGCATAAACAGATACCTGAAGTGCTCCGCCAAGACCTGCGAGGAATCCCATGATCACATATACAAGAAGGTTGATATTCTTTGCATTGATACCGGAAACCTGTGCTGCACTTGCGTTACTTCCTACTGCGTAGATCCTACGGCCGGTTCTTGTCCATTTCATAAAGAAGAAGAATACTACGTAGCAGATGATGATCACCCAGATTACCTTGTTGATTCCAAGGAAAGTGGTTGTTGCAAAATTCTTAAAGTTACCAAGAGCTGCGGCACTTGCCCACTCGCCACCGTGAGAAACAAGATAACCCATTGCTCTGTAGATGTACATGAAGCCCATTGTTGCAATGATTGGCGGAACATTTGCTCTTGAAATTACAAGACCTACAACAAGTCCGCAGGCAATACCGATTGCCATTGCAATGATAAAAGCAAGTAATGTGCTTGTGATATGACCATATTTCAGGAGCATACCAATGGACATACCGGAAAGTGCCAGGGTTGACATGATGGAAATATCGATTCCGCCTACCAGCATGACACACAGCATACCAAGTGACATTACCATTGTTACTGCATTATTTTTCAGCATCTCCATGAGTGACTTCGGCGTAAGGAATGAAGGGCTAATCGCTGTGACAACTGCAAACAGCACGATCACGATAATTGCCAGCAGAGCCTCTCGGGAGCCTGTAATCTTCTTGATGACAGATTTCTTTTCCATTATTTAGTCCCCTTTCCAGTGCTCTTTTCCATGGACAGCTCAAGGATACCCTCCTGTGTTGCCTCTCCTCTGTTCAGTTCACCTGTCTTGCGGCCGTTACACATAACGATGATACGGTCACTCATTCCAAGGATCTCAGGCATCTCTGAAGAGATCAGGATGATCGCATAACCTTTCTTTGCAAGGTCTCCCATGATTGCATAGATCTCAGCCTTTGCTCCGACATCGACACCCTTGGTCGGCTCATCCATGATAACAACCTTCATTTCCTGAGCAAGTGCCTTGGCAACAACAACCTTCTGCTGGTTACCACCTGACAGAGAGCTTGCCGGCTGGAAGATATCAACAGCCTTTGTATCTACTTCCTCAAGAAGTTTCTTGGAAAGTTCTCTTTCTGCCTTCTCGTCGTTAAATCCGGATTTTGCATATTTGCTGATGATCGGAAGTGTTACGTTTCTTCCAAGTCCCCAGCTCATAACCAGACCCTGTTTCTGTCTGTCCTCAGGAAGAAGGATGATGCCTTTTTCCATTGCCTCGGAAGGAGTCTTGATATAAACCTCTTTTCCTTCAAGGAAAACTTTTCCTTCATCCGGACGGGTGATTCCACAGACAGCTTCCACAACCTCTGTACGTCCTGCGCCGACCAGACCTGTAAGACCTACGATCTCACCTGCACGTACGTTAAAGGAAACATCTTTGAAGAATCCTGTTCTGGAAAAATGCTCGATACGAAGCATCTCATCTCCAAGCTCAACTTCTGGTTTCGGGAACAGATCATTGATCTCACGACCAACCATAGCCTTGATCAGATCTGCGTTTGTGATTCCGTCTACATCATAGGTTCCGATATACTGGGAATCACGGAATACGGTAACTCTGGAAGCCAGACGGTACATATCCTCAAAACGATGGGAGATAAAGATAATGGAAACGCCATTCTCTTTCAGCTTGTCAACCAATGTATAAAGCTTCTCTGACTCGTTTCTGGTAAGTGCTGCTGTAGGCTCATCCAGAATGATGATCTTTGCATTTGTGGAAAGTGCCTTGGCGATCTCAACCATCTGCTGCTGTGCAACAGAAAGCGTACCCATCTCTGCTGTTGCATCAAAATCTGCATCCAGCTCCTTTAAGTACTTGTTTGCCTCTTTATTCATTTCTTTCCACTGGATCATATGATGTTTGATGATCTCATGACCCATAAAAATATTTTCAGCTACTGTAAGGTGTGGATAGGATGTCGGATGCTGATATACAGCTGCGATACCTGCCTCCTGGGCATCCTTCGGACCTTTGAAGTCAACCTTCTGTCCGTTCAGGAACATCTCACCCTCTTCTGCCTTATGTACTCCGGTAATAACCTTGATAAACGTAGATTTACCAGCACCATTCTCACCCATCAGCGCATGAACTTCGCCAGGTTTGAGCTGGAACTGTACATTATTCAGAGCTTTGACACCGGGGAATATCTTCGTAATACCTTTTAACTCAAGAACATATTCTGACACGGCTCTTTCTCCTCCCTTTCCTTTGATCTGATTTTATTCTATCATCCGAGGTACTGCCTGATAATGGGAATATTTTTGGATAAGGGTAAAATATTCTCCTGTTCTCTGTAAAATATTACCCATAAACCTATTGCTCTTCTCGTCTTTCTGTACATTTTATGATATAATAGGTTCGTCTGGCGTTGTATTTCTTTAGCGCCTTTGACTAACTGATCTGACTTATACGATTGGAGAAGATATATGAAATTACTCATCGTTGATGACGAAGAACTTACACGTAACGGACTGATCGCATCCATTGACTGGAATTCTCTGGGGATTACTGAGGTCCTGCAGGCGGACGATGGAGTACACGGACTGGAGATAGCCCGGCTCAACAAGCCTGAAATCATCCTATGCGATGTGCGTATGCCACGAATGACCGGTATTGCCATGCTGGAGCGGCTCGAGAAGCTTCTTCCTGATTCCGTTCCTATTTTTATGAGCGGATATTCAGACAAGGAATATCTTAAGGCGGCCATTAAATTGAAAGCAGTCAATTATATCGAAAAACCGCTTAACCCGGATGAGGTACGGGATGCTGTCCTGGAGGCAGTTTCTCTCTATGAACAGAAGCTTCGATCCCACCGCGGCGAGGTACTTCACTCCCAGGAAACCGCCACCAGACTTGCTTTGAAGCTTACGCTTCCCGCCTCCTCCGGGGATTCTGCGATTCAGAAGCTCTGTATGGAACTTGGACAGCCGGAACTTCTTGATCCCGGAATGAATTTCACCTCTGTCATTGTAAAAATAAATGCCACTGTTGAAATTCCCAGGGCAACTCTGAAAAATATCCAGAATGATATCGCTCTTTTTCTGGAGCATTATCATCTGAAATGTCTTTTCGCAGAAAAACGGGTACAATATCTGGTACATCATATATATGGAAGCAATTCGCTTTCCCCAGCTACTCTTTCTGCTGTGGGAAGTTATATTTCCAGACAATATGAAGTCTGCGGAAAGCACATGATCGCAGCAGGAAATACCGTTACAGATATTTCCACAGCATATCAGTCCTATGCCTCTGCAGTCATCCTTCTGCAGAGCTGTTTTTTCTTTCCTGTGCAGACCTTTCTTACTGACAGCTTTATCCGCCAGCTTCCCACGAAGCCTGCTCTCCCGGATTCACTGCAGCTTCCTGAGAGCACCTTTTCCAAATATCTGCTCGCCGGCGATGAAAATGGTGCCAGCCAGTTTCTGGACGAGCTCTTCAGTTATTATGACTGCAACCACACTTTTATGCCCAACCAGATCCGTGATCTTTACTATCAGCTTTTTAATGCACTTTCCGCTGCCCGCAAAAAAAATCAGGTAGCATCTGACAGCCGCGAAAAAGCAGCTCTTATTGTTGATACCCTGGATGATGCTTTTACCTATGCTGAGCTGCATGCTGCCCTTAAAGAAAAAACTGCACAGTATTTTGAGGATGCAAAAAATTCCCAGCCTGAGAATTCCACGATTTTTATGATCAAGGATTACATCAGCCGCAATTACATGAACGATACTCTTTCCGTAAAGGATATCAGTAATCATGTTTATCTCTCCGCTTCCTATGTGTGCACTTTCTTCAAAAGTGAGACTGGACAGACTTTAAACCAGTATCTCACTGAGTACCGCATGGAAAAAGCCAAGCAGCTGCTTTCCGATCCGCGGTATAAGATCTCGGAGATTTCTTCCAAAGTCGGCTATACAGACGGAAATTATTTCGGAAAAAGCTTCAAGAAATATTCCGGCTTCTCTCCTTCTGAATACAGGGAGAAAATGTCATGAGGGGGCCTTGGCGCCGTTTCAAAAACGGCTACATGAACTTAAGTCTCCAGACCAAGTTCACCATTGCACTTATGAGCATCGTCATACTCCCCGCCTTCCTTACGGTATTTCTTTTTTATGGAAGGCTTTATAACATGGTCGTGTCCAATACCATCCGTCAGGAACAGGATGCTTCCGCAAAAACCGCACCTCTTATTGAGCGCACCATGGATACGGTTCTCTCCACGACACGCAATATTACGGGGCAGAATTTTTTCCAGGAACTTTTTTATATGCCTGTAAATGACTCTGCCGAAAAGCTTGCTACTTCCAATCATGCTACAGATTTTAAGAATGCGATCCGCCGTCTGACTACGGATTCACTGGTAACTGATGTACGGATCTATGTGGATTTTCCGGAAGAGCTGGACACACTGGATGATTATTCCAATACCAGAAATATTCTCACACCACTCAGTCAGATAAAAGGTACCTACTGGTATGGAATCTTTCAGGGAAGCCGGGATGCACAGGAAATGTTCTGTCCTTCTTTTTATCTGGGCTCACAGGAAAAGCAGAATTACGGAGATATGGCATATATCTGCCCGTTGAGTCTGTACTATCACACAAACACCTACAAAGCCTATCTGGCTGTGTATTTTTCGGATGATAAGCTGACTTCCATACTTTCAGACAATCTTTCCCTGGAGGGCAGCGTTTCCTACATTGTCAATGAACGTGATGCCATCGTTGCCACTTCCGACCAGTCTCTGTCCGGAATTTACCGTCTGGACTATGACACGATCAAGGATTCCTTCATGTCCTCCAACAATTTTGTGGAACGCACGATCCTTGATACAAAGGTTTACTCCGGTTTTTACAGCATCGCCAATACCGACTGGTTCATGGTTACGATTCTTCCGTCGCCGCCTCTGATCCATGAGAGTAATCATCTGATGATCCAGATTGCACTGATCTACGCCGGTTTTCTTGTTCTGGCATTGCTTTTTTCCAATGTACTGGCTCATTCCATCACAGGAAGGCTTTCTTCCGTGATCCGCCAGATGCAGAGCGTCCGCCACGGACCGCCAACGCCCATGGAAAGCCCGGTTGCTCATGACGAGATCGGTGATCTCATTGACACCTATAACTACATGACCAGAAAAATGGAAGCTCTGATGGAAAAGCAGGCAAAGGCTGCCGAAGACCTCCGGATTGCAGAATTTAATTCCCTTCAGGCACAGATCAATCCGCATTTTCTTTATAATACAATGGATATGATCAACTGGATGGCTCTCCAGGGCCAGACCGAAGAGATCAGCCATGCAGTGCAGAGTCTTTCCCGTTTTTACAAGCTGACATTAAGCCGTAAAAAAGGTATTTCTACGATTTCCAGGGAGCTTGAGCACGTTACGCTCTATGTACAGCTCCAGAATATGCGCTACCACGACAGCATTGAGCTGATCACCGATATCCCGGATGAGCTTTCGGAATATCAGATCCCGAAGCTGACACTCCAGCCTGTGGTCGAGAATTCCATTCTCCACGGCATTCTGGAGAAGCCTTCCAAATCCGGCACTATTGTAATTACCGGATGGATGGAGGATGAGACTGTTGTTCTCCTGATCTCTGATGACGGAGTAGGCATTCCTCCCGAAATTCTTGAAACCATCCTCTCCGGAACAGGGCAGAGCCGTTCCGGCGGAACCAACATCGCTGTTTACAACACACATCGCAGACTGCAGATCCTTTACGGAAATGATTATGGCCTGTCCTATTCCAGCAAACCTGATGAGGGCACAGAGGTTGAGATCCGTTTCCCGGCACGCAGAGAAGAATGAAAAGAGGTACTTATATGAATACACAGCCAGCAGTTCTTTTGTATAATTTTAATGATCCGGACCGGCTTCGTCTGATCCGCCGTTATCTGAACCGTCAGAAGGTAAAAACGAGGATCGTCAGCACACCGGAATTTCTTCATCCACTGGGTTATCTTTTTGAACTTCCGGGCTTTCAGTCTTCACCACAATTTAACCTGGGAGCAAATTTCACAGATGAAATGCTTGTACTGAAAGATTTTTCCAGTGAACAGATGGATTCATTTCTTGCATTTTTTCACGAAAATCAGATTCCTTCTGTTGCACTGAAGGCAATGCTCACACCGGTAACGCAGCACTGGTCTTCCCTTCAGCTACATGATGAGCTTTCCAAGGAGCATAAACTTATGCATAAATGATTTATAAACATCAAAAATTTTTTCTGCCGAATCTGCACTTAGCATTTTCAGCAGATTTTTTGTATTAAAATTTTCCCAACGAAAAAAGGAGACTGCCCGAAAGCGGTCTCCTTTTTCTGAATATGTTTAGGTTGGTTATAAGAAAGAATTTATCGTTATATTATGACTGGTAATTATCTTGTTACGATATCTACCGGTACGTTGAAGATTTTTGCAACCTTCAGAATTGTATCAATATGTCTTCCTGTAGCAGCTGCCATATGATGTGTCGGGCCAGCCTCGCTCCAGCGGTTTACAAATTCTCTTGCGCCACATGTGAAACGTGTTCTCATGTTGGTATCACCGAAGGAAAGGATTGGTCCTTCCTCGTTTACACCCTCAGCTACAACGAACTTGAAGTTTCCGTCTTTATCCTGTGTGATTGCAAGATAGGTTACAGGGCCTGTATATGGATAGAACTGTGTCAGGTATCCGCCGCCTGTTTTACCGTGGAATACTTTTACGATCTTCATGGTTGGCTTCTTATCAGAGATGTCAGCGTCACCACTTCCGGAATGTCCGATGATGCAGATATCATCATTGAAGTCGATGGAGTACATCTCAGAAAGCTGGCCTGTACCGGAAATTGTCTTTAAGATACTCATAGCCATGGCAACTTTCATGTCACCCTCTACAGCACATGCAGTACCCTGTTTGATCAGCATGGAGAATGCCGGGATCAGCATACTGTCAAGGACACCAGCTTTACCCTGTGCAAATCCGTCGTAATGGGAAGCGATCATTCCAAGATGCTCGTCTTTTACCCATTTCTCAAAAGCAACAACGTATTTGGCCATATCCCATACTTTCTCGATTGTGCCGCCGCCCTCAATATCGAATGTATCAAGGATATCCTGTGCCTTTGCACGGATTGCTTCCTCGTCTGTGATATCATCAGCGATTGCCCACATCTTCTCCCAGTCAAACTGTTTTGTGTAGAGGAACATTCTGTTATAGAGGTTTGTCTCATCAATATACAGATCCATCATACCCGGGTATGGTCTTCCGATCTGTGCAATGTTAGTTTCACGGAATCTTCTTCTTACCTGAGCAGCCTTGCACCAGTCTTCGATCTCAGCCTGAACTGCAGGATCTCCACCTTCTACAACACCTGTGATAACAGCATGTCTCTTGCCTGCTCTCTCAAGGTCAGCTACTGCCTCGCCTACAGCGCCGCATGCATAGCCTTCACCCAGCCAGGAAGCAATGTCAGTGTGCTCATAATCCAGTGCTTTGATCTTCTGAACGTTTACAAGAACAACCGGAACATCAAGGTCACGGATTGCAGGAAGCATGTTGTAGGATGTAGCGTATGTCAGCATCTGAAGGAATACAAGATCAACATCAGCTGCACGGAACTTATCTCCTGCTGCCATTGCCTGCTCTTTTGTTGTAACCATTCCACCGTCAATGATCTCTACTGTATCCGGGATTGTTTTTTTGAATGCATCATACTGTGCCTCAAATTCCGGTACCAGTGACGGGAACTGTGGAAGATATGCACCTAAAGCAATTGAAAATACACCAACTTTTGCCTTTGTGTTAACTAACATAATAAAACCTCCAATTATTTATGCGTTATATACTTTGATACCGAAGGACTCATGGATCGTTGTACGAGCCTCCTCGATAGATTTGAACTCCTCGGCTTTCAGCATCTGTGCTGTGATATTACCGATCGCAGTAGCCTCGCCTGGGCCTGCATGGATCTCTTTCTTTGTAGCTTTTGCAGTCAGCTCATTTAAGTAGCCTGCATTGGAACCACCGCCTACAACATGGATACGGCTGTAGGTTCTTCCTGTCATCTCCTCAAGCTCTTTGGCTGTTTTTGCATAGCACTCTGCAAGGCTTGCATAGATAACAGTTGCGATCTCGCCAAGAGTCTCCGGAACCTGCTGACCTGTTCTGCGGCAGTAGTCCTGAACCTCTTTTGTCATATTTTCAGGTGAAAGGAAGCACTCATCGTTCGCATCTACTCTGGATGGGAAGTCTTTCGCTTCCTCAGCCATCTCGCAGATCTGTGCGAAGCTGTATGCGTCATCAAACTCATGACGTACAGACTGGATCATCCAAAGACCCATGATGTTCTTCAGATAACGGAAACGTCCTGCATATCCGCCCTCGTTTGTGAAGTTCATCTCACAGCTCTTCTCTGAGCAGTCAGCTTCTTTTCTCTCAATTCCCATAAGGGACCATGTTCCGGAGCTGATGTAGATGAAATCGTCGTCATTTGCAGGAACAGCAAGTACTGCAGATCCTGTATCATGTGTAGCCGGAGCTACAACCTCAAGGTCAAAGCCAACCTCTGCTTTTATTTCATCTGTTAAATGTCCGATGCTTGTTCCAGGCATGATCAGCTTCTGGAAGATCTTCTTCGGATATCCGAGCATGTCGATCAGCTCATAATCCCAGTCTTTTGTTGTCGGGCATACAAGCTGTCCTGTTGTTGCCTCTGTGTACTCGCAGGTCTTCTCTCCTGTAAGAAGGAAGTGGAAGTAATCCGGTACATGAAGAAGTGTCTCAGCCTGCTCCAGATATTCCGGATGTTTCTTCTTTACTGCCATCAGCTGGTATACAGTGTTAAAGATTGCTTTCTGGATACCGGTTCTTGCGTACAGGTCTTTCAGGGAAATTGTCTTGTAAACTTCCTCGTCCATACCCTCTGTACGATGGTCACGATAGCCTACTGTGTTTCCGAGAACGTTATCATCTTTGTCAAGAAGTACAAAGTCAACGCCCCAGGTATCTACACCCATGCTTACCGGGATCTTACCGAGTTCTTTACATTTCTTAAGACCGTTTACGATCTCTTTGAAAAGGCGGTCAAATTCCCAGCAAAGCTCATCGTCTTTCTTTACCATACCGTTCTCAAAACGATAGATTTCTTCCAGGATCATTTTTCCGTTTTCCATATGTCCCAGAATGTGACGTCCGCTGGATGCTCCGATATCTACTGCTAAATAATATGTTGCCATTTTTAAATCCTCCTCAATATGTAAGCTTCTGATCACTTTCATATCTGATGTTGTATTTATCATACATCAGGATCCTTCCGGTGATAAGAACCTCTTTTGTCAAAAAAAGTGTCTTTATTTGCCAATAATACAGCGATTATTTATGAACTACTACATTATTTATTTAAAAAATCCGCTGACTGAATCAGCCAGCGGATCTCTTATTTCATACGTCCGTGAACGCCATCCGCGTTCATTATAACTTCACGATCTTATCAATTATATGATTTGATTAGTCATAAAGGTTAGGAGCGATATTCTCGTCTTCCATATTTGTTGCATCATACCAGTAACCCTCTGTAGGAACATCCTCAAGCTCCTGGCCGTTAGCTGCTGCTGTCAGAGCGTAGATTGCATAGTATCCCATCATAAGAGGAGACTGTGTAACAGCACCAATGAATGTGCCATCTTTAACAGCTGCTTTGATGATAGAACCAGCATCGAAACCAACACCAACTACATCACCGTTTGCCGGGTCAGAACCAAGAACGTTAAGGTTAGCATTTGCTGCAAGCACACCCTCTGCAGAAACCTGGTTGGAACCGAATACTGCGATACAGTTCTCCTGGGAAAGGATTGCCTGAGCCTCTGTGGAGCAAAGCTCTACAGTTGTCTGTGCCGGAACAGCTACCTGGATAACAACGTCTGCGTCTTTAGCATCAGCATCAGCACCCTCTGCTGCGTTAACATAGAACTCGTTACCGCTTACTGCTACAGTCTTGCCATCAGCCTGAAGAAGCTCGATCATCTTGTTGATGAATCCAGTACCACGCTGCTGAATGTTCTGAGCTGTTGCATCCTGGTTAACCTCACCGATGATAACCTGTCCGTCAGCATCTTTAACAACGTCTTTAATGGAGTTGTACATATTCTCAGCTGCTACTGCACCAGCCTGTGCGTTGTCTGTACAAACCTCGCATACTACAGATCCTTCCGGAGCATCAGCGATACCTGTATCGAAAGTTACAACCGGGATACCTTTTTCTGCACATGTCTTAAGAGCATCCTGAACAGAAGATGTATCGCAAGCTGCAAGTCCTAATCCAACAGGATTGGAGCCGATAGCTGTGTTAATCATGTTAACCTGGTCAGCGATATCGGACTCACTGTTCGGTCCCTGTGCTTTATAAGTAACGCCCAGCTCCTCAGATGCTTTCTTCATACCTTCCTGAGCTGCATCCCAGTATGTAGACTGGAAAGATTTAACCATCATCGGGAACTCATAAGCTTCGTTTGCTTTCAGTCCGTCGAACTGTGCGGTAGGATCCTCAGCTGCTGTGGAATCTGCGGATTCCTCTGTTGCTGCATCTTCTTTCTCCTCAGCTGCAAAAGCTGCTGTTGCGCTCATGCTTGTTACCATTGCTGCACACAGCATTAATGCCATAACCTTTTTTGCTTTCATATAATATTTCCTCCTTAAAATATATTATATAGTTTTTTTATGTTCATACGCCGTTGCTACCCCTTGGCGTTTCACATCTTTGATTATCGGGTGCTGTTCACATTTCTCTGTAAACAGCACCCTTACTTATTATACACACTTCTTAATATCAATGTGCTGCTTTTTTCTCTTTCAAGATATCGATCAGAACGGCTACGATCAGAACGATACCAGTGATGATCTGCTGCCAGTTTGCCTGCAGGCCGATATATGGAAGACCTGTTTTCAGAAGCATGATGACGAAGATACCAACGAATGTACCGATCACGGAACCATATCCACCGGTAGCTGCTACACCACCAACGAATACACCACCGATAGCATCCATCTCAAGTCCGGCACCAGTACCAGGCTGTACAGTAGGTGTTACTGCTGCGTATGCGATTGCTGCAAGACCTGTAAACAGACCGCAGACAACGTATACCATTACGTGATAGAACTTTGTATTGATTCCAGAAAGGGCTGCTGCCTCTTTGTTGGAACCGATTGCAATTGTGTAACGACCGAATTTGGTGTGGTTCAGGATGTACTCCATAAGAAGAACCAGAATGATCATCCACAGGAAACCGAGCGGATAACGTGAAGCACTTCTTCCTGTACCAACGGTTACTTTAAAGATTGTGTGGAACCATCCACCCGGCTGTGTAAGTCCCGGCCAAGGTGTTGCACTGCAAAGAGATCCGGCACCACGGGTAATCATACAGGTACAAAGTGTTGCAAGGAATGGCGGCAGGTTCATAACACCAATAAGTACACCGTTTAATGCACCAACTGCGATACCAAGTACGATACAGATGATCATAGCAAGTGCTACCGGGCAGTTGTTGTTTCTGATCAGTGTTCCTGCGATCAGTGCGTAAGCTACCATACCAGTTCCGATTGACAGGTCAACACCACCAGTGATAAGCGGGAATGTAACTCCGATCGCCATAAGAAGATCGTAATATGAGAAATCCAGCATACTCAGGATCGTGGTGTACTGTCTGAATTCTTTACTCATGCCTGAGAATATTGCACACAGGACAATGATAACGAGCAAAACAATAAATCTCTGATCACTTAAAATACTTTTTTTCTTCTTAGTCATGACTTTCCTCCTTAATTGATATTCCGTGTGGCCTTGTCCATGATGTTTTCCTGGGTTGCCTCGGAGATATCAATACATCCGGTAACTTTACCCTCACACATGATGATGATACGGTCACTCATTCGGAGAACTTCTGTCATCTCAGAAGAAATCATGATAATGGATTTGCCTTCTGCTGCCAGTCTGTTCATTAATTTGTAGATTTCGTTCTTGGCACCAACATCGATACCTCTTGTCGGCTCATCGAAAATAAGGATATCGCTGTCTCGTGTCAGCCATTTAGCAATAACAACCTTCTGCTGGTTACCACCGGAAAGGTTTACTACCAGCTGGTCTGTTGTAGGTGTCTTAGTTGCAAGTTCGTTTACATATTTCTCAGCAACTTTTTTCTCTTTTGCTTTGTTGATAAAGATACCATTGGTAAACTCTTCCATTGTTGCCAGTGTTGTATTCTCTGTTACAGATTTCTGTACAACACAGCCGTATCTTCTTCTGTCCTCTGACAGATAACCGATACCACATTTAACAGCATCCTGCGGGCTGTTGATGGTAACTTCGTGAAGCTGTCCATCTTTACCCATAACAGAGATCTTACCACTCTGTTTCGGGTCTGCTCCGAACAGTGCTCTGGCTGTCTCGGTACGTCCTGCCCCCATTAGTCCTGAGAAACCAAGGATCTCACCTTTCTTCAGTTCAAAGCTTACATCTTGAACCATCTTTCCTGCGTTCAGATGTTCAACCTTAAGAACTACCGGTGCATCTGCCGGAACTGCACTCTGCTGTTTCGGATCTTCATAAATAACACGACCAACCATCATGTTGATGATATCTTCTTTTGTACTGTCTTTTGTGATCAGAGTTCCTACATATCCACCATCTCGCATAACGGTTACACGGTCTGTGATGGTCTTGATCTCATCCATACGGTGTGAGATATACACGATACCAAGATTCTTCTTACGAAGGTCACGGATAATCTCGAACAGGTCCGCGATCTCTTTCTCTGTCAGTGCTGCGGAAGGCTCATCAAAAATGATAACCTCAGCTTTATGGGAAATTGCTTTTGCGATCTCACACATCTGCTGTTTTCCGACTGTCAGGTTTTTCATCTTTTCTTTCGGATTGATCTCAATGTTCAGATCCTGAAAAAGCTTCTTGGAATCCTCGATCATCTTTTTGTCATCAATGCGGAAACCCTTCTTCGGCTCACGTCCGATGAAGATGTTCTGAGCAACAGTAAGATCACCTACCATGTTCAGCTCCTGATGTACGATTACAACGCCGGCATCCTGTGCCTCACGTGTATTGTGGAATTCTGTTTCCTGTCCTTTGTAAACGATGGAACCTGAATCCTTCTGATAAATACCGGTAAGAACCTTCATCAGTGTTGATTTACCGGCACCGTTTTCTCCCATAAGTGCATGTACTTCGCCGCGTTTTACTTCGAAATTAACGTGATCCAGAGCATGAACTCCAGGAAAGGACTTATCAATGTCCTTCATAGTTAAAATAACTTCACCCATTGTCGCATCCTCCCTCTAAGATCAGTTCTTTCTGCGTCTTGCAGAAACGTCGATATAAACTGCAACGATAACAATGATACCTGTGATGATCATCTGCTGTCCTTTACCAAGACCAAATGCCATGATGCCCTGCTGAAGAAGAGAGATGATGAATACGCCGATTACAGTACCGCCGATGGAAGCAAGTCCACCAACCATGGATGTACCACCCATAACGCAGCCTGCAATAGCCTCGTTGTTGTACTGATCGCCATAGCCAGGCTGAACAGTTGTGTATGTAGCTACAAAGAAGAGTGCTCCAATACCTACCAGGAATCCGCAGATCACATAAGCAAGCATTTCCCATTTCTTTGTGTTAACACCGGAAAGACGGACAGCCTCTTTGTTAGATCCAAGGCAGAGGATGTAACGTCCTGGTTTTGTGTTGTAAAGAACGATACCGCAGATAACTGCCATTACCAGGAAAATAATAATTCCTACAGGGAAGCCGTTTACGGAAACGATATTACGGAACCAGCCGTTTGCATCGCCAGCTGCCGGCCAGCTTACGGACTGTGTTTTTGTGAATACAGAAGCAATACCTTTTGCAATGTTCATGGATGCCATGGAAATAATGAATGGTGGTACTGACATGTAAGAAACCATCCAGCCATTGAAAATACCAAAGCAGAGACCGATCAGAATGCAAAGGATCATGGCAACTGCACATGGAACCTTGTAAGATGTCATGCAGTAACCGGATACCAGTGCACAGCAGAACATTACAGGTCCGATGGAGAAATCAATTCCTCCTGTAGCGATTACGAATGTAACGCCAAGTGACAAGAAGCCCAGGAAGTACACATAGTTCAAAGTAGATCTGATACTATCAACAGCCGGAAACTTGTTTCCAAGAACTACTTTAAAAACCAGGAACATGAGAATCAGAACACAGACAAGAAGTATTCTGTTCAATCCGAGCTTCTTAACGATTGGATTTTGTTTTAAGTTTTCCAATTTTTACCCTCCTCACGTTTTGCACGTATCTTGTGTTTTCTTGGTTATTATAATACCGTTAAAAAGAGATAATTGTAATAGAATATTTTTCAAAAAAAGGTTAAATATTTACGGTAATGGTAAATATTTAACCTTTTTCTTTGTGCATTTATGACTATCAGAAAGCAGAATCCTCATGTGTTTTCAACGTATTAAATGGGAAAAGCAGCTTTTCTATCTCACTGGTGTACATATTATCCGGAGTCACAAGCTCACAGCCTGAATTGACATTTTCCTTATATTTTTCACCACGGAGCATGCAGATCGTCTCTTGAACCCCTATATAGCCCATCTTGAAAGCTTTCTGCACGACGATTCCCTGAAAAACTCCATGCTCCATCAGCTGAACAGTTTCCTGGGAGCTGTCCACCCCCACCACCTTAATCTCCTGCTCTTTATGTTCGGCTTTTACTGCCCTGGCTGCTCCTACAGAAGAATATTCATTCATTCCTGCGACCATTTTAATGTCCGGATATTTTTTCAGCAGCTCCTCCGTCAGCTCATACGCTTTGTCGTAACTGGAATCACAGTATACCACATCCACGATATTATCCTTCATGCTGCCAAGTCCTGTCCGAAAACCCTCTTCTCTTTCGACTGCTGTGGATACTCCCTTTACATGGGATACGATTGCAATCTTGTCATCCGGCTCCAGAAGACCTGCCGCGAATTTTCCAAGTCTCTGACCAGCTTCCAGATTATCAGTCGCAACCGTAATATCCTGTACATTCTCCTGCGTATAGGAATCAATGAAAGAGATATGTATTCCTTTCTCCTTGGCTTCTTTAAAAAGCTCATCCGATTCTGTAAAGCTGGACGGTGAGATCAGGATAGCATCCGGTTTCTCCTGGATTGCTTTTTCGATCAGCCTGTTCTGGCCCTGCACATCATTCTCCTCTCCAGGGGCCCACACCCGGATATCTGCACTGTATTCTTTTGCAGCCATCTCCGCGCCCTGGATCAGGGAAGTCCAGAAATCGTTGGTTCCATCTACAACCTTGGGAATATAGATCAGGGAAAGCTGTCGCGTTTCTTTTCCCTGTTTGTAATAATACATGCCAGCTGCAATTGCCACAGAAACACACAGGATCACTATCACAGTCAGGAGCTTTTTATATTTTTTCATATGGTCTCCTCCTGTATTCCCGGAATGGTTATGGTTGCAGTAGTTCCTACACCTTGCTCACTCTCATAGGTAATTCCGTAGTTCTCTCCATAATAAAGCTTCAAGCGCTTCTGTACATTATAAACACCAACTCCGTTAGAATGATAATTCACCTTATGTCTGTCATAAATATGCGCCAGAGTCTCCTCATCCATGCCAACTCCGTCATCGATCACCTTAAGAACCGCATTTCCGTCCTTCATAAAGCCCTTTACAAGAAGCAGCCCCTTGCTTTCTTTATATTTCAGTCCATGATAGATGGCATTCTCTATGATCGGCTGCAGTACAAGCTTGATCAACGGAATATTTAATATAGAAGGTTCTACATCAATCTGAAATTCCAGCTTATCTTTATAGCGCATCTTCTGAATGGTCAGATAGCCTTTGGCATATTCCACTTCCCTCGAGATCGGGACAACCTCATCCTCATTGCTGATACTCTGGCGCAGAAGTCTGGCCAGTGATGCTGTCATCAGGACAACCTCTTCGTATTTTTTTCCTTCGGCCATCCAGATAATGGAATCCAGTGTATTATACAGAAAATGCGGATTGATCTGAGACTGCAGGGCTTTCAGCTCACTCTTACGCTTCGCCTCCTGATCTTTCACATTCTGTTCCATAAGATCCTGAATCCTGTGCGTCATCACATTGAACGACCTTGTCAGACTTCCGATCTCATTATCAGAATCAATTTCCACATCCGCCCCGTTAAAATCACCCTCCTGCACTCTGGCCATAGAATCCCTTAAACGTTGAATAGGATACGTAAATCCTTTTGCCAGAAAGCTGGAAAAAATCAGCGCGACGATCATCAGAGCCGCTGCAATCAGCACATAAATACTCTGGGCCTGGCTGCTTTTTCTGAGGAGCTCACTGATGCTCATACAGCCCACAACAGTCCATCCTGTCTTGTTAGAACGTGAAATACAGTAAAGTTTCCCTTTATTACCGCTTCCTGTCCGAACAGTATCATCTTTCGTATCTGTGATCAGGTCGATATTCTCTGTCTGCAGCTCGTTATAAAGCTGCTGCTGCTGTGGATGATACACAATACTTCCACTCTCATCCAGAATGAACGCATATCCCTTCGTTCCGATGGTGTTCTGGTCACAAAGCTCACTGATCGCGCTGTAATTCAGGTCAATAAAGAAAACGCCCTCTTTCTCTCCTCCGTTGGAAAAATTGCGGATTCCCCTGCTGAGTGTGATCACCCATGGACGCTCTCCACTGACGATGTGCTGTACATGGGAAGAAGTCAGCAACGGGCCTTCCGGCTTCTGCAATGCATCCAGATACCATTCCTGTGTGGAAAGTTTAAGATCCGGATTCACGGACTGCTTCCCGTCATTGATGAGCTTCCTGCCATTGATCCCGATGATTCCCAGATTTCGGATATCGCTTCGGCCATCCAGGATCGTCTTGAACTGATTGATCAGTCGCTCCCTGGTCCCGTCATCTACATTGTCCCCGAAAAGATACTCCTGTACATCTTCATTGCTGGAGATCATATATGCAATATTCTCCATATAATCGATATAGGAATCTATATTCTGGTTCATCTGCTTTATGATATTCTGTGTGTATACAGAAGAGTTTTCGAAGATGGAATTGCGGGTGTAACGCATGGAAACGCCTGTTATGATCAGCACTGCGCTGAGAAGCAGCACAGTCACTGCTGCAAAGATCGCGCTCTGGATACTTTTGAATTTTCCTATGATCTTTGCCAGAAACCGGATATCTCTCATTTACGCTTCTCCCTCGCATATTCCGTCGGTGTGCAGCCAGTCATTTTTTTGAAAGAAATTCCAAAATAATGCGGATCTGCAAATCCAACTTTTTCGGCTATTTCATAATTCTTCATAGTCGTATTCTCCAAGAGCTCCTTGGCTTTCTCCATGCGGGTACGGATCAGTACCTCTGTGAAAGTCTCTCCTGTAAGATCCTTAAATATCGTACTGAAATAGCTTGTACTGATATTCAGGTAAGAACAGATGCTGTTCAGACTCAGGTCCGGATCCATATAATTCTTCTGGATATAATCCAGTGCCAGTCTCGCCTGACGCTGGCCACTGGAGCTGTTCGCATCGGAAAGAACCTGGAATATTTTTCCAACATGCTCCTTCACCAGGGCAAATGCACGGTCAAAGGATTTCTGCTCTGTCACCTGCCTGAGAAGCAGCTCCCTCTCCGAGAGCAGCTTACTGTCAGCTAGCATATCCTCACAGGTATCATCTGCTGTACGGATGATCTGCTGGAGATATACGCAGGCTCTGCTCTTATCAACTCTTGCAGCCTTGATCTCAGCTGCGATTCTGTCAAGCACACTGTCCGCATTCTCTTTTTTTCCTGCTTTCAGTGCAGTGGAAAGCTTCTCCATGAGATCATCCGAATACCTGATGTTCTCCACCGGATGTTCTTCCATATCTATAAGAAGACTTCCGCCCAGAAGATAGCGGTACCCTATTGCTTTATCTGCAAGCTCATGAGATACCAGAAGTTCCTGCTGTGTTCTGGCCCAGTTTCCAACACCGATTGACACCTCCAGCGCCATCAGCTCCTTAAGCTTCGTCTGGATCATCTCGCAGATCTTCATGATCTTCTCGCTGAATTCTCTTGTACGGTTTCCCATGAAAAGAACGCAGACCTTATTGTTCCCTTCCTGATATGCCACCCCGGCTTTTTCCCGGCTGACGATCTCATCACTGACATTAAAAAGCACAAACGACATCAGCGCACTCTCCTGCCGTTTCTCAGAGGTGAGCTGCATGCTGTCCGAATACAGATCCAGGTCAAAAACCGCAACACGGTAGCAGGCTGCCTCCAGACTGATTCCAAGCCCGGAAAGTTCCTCCAGACTCTCCTCCCGTGTTTTCGTGTTATCCACAAAAGCCTGCAGTGCCTTGGAGCGGATCACGATAGCATTCTTCTGATAATTCTCTGAGGTCTGGGTCAGACGTTCCAGCTTCTGTTTCTCTTCTCTTCTCTGGTCTACCTTCTTCTTCATCTTCTCAATAACTGCACGAAGCTCCATGGCTGTCACCGGCTTCAGCATATATTCACTTACATCGTACTGAATTGCCTTCTTCGCATACTCAAATTCTCCGAATCCGCTGAAAATCACGATCACAATATCCGGGTAATTCTCATGAAGAAAACAGCTCAGCTCCATACCATCCATATATGGCATGAGAATGTCTGTAAGCACAATATCTACCGGATGGGTCTGCACAAATTCCGCTGCCGCCTTCCCGTTATCACAGTCGCCTACCAGTTCACAATCCATAGCCTTCCAGTCAATATTCTCCCGGATCGCATCGCGAACAAGTATTTCATCATCTACCAGTAAAATACGATACATAATTTCTGTAGTCCCCCTCTGATCAGTTTCTGTTGCTGTTTCCTTTGTACATCCCCCTGACAGATATCTCCCATCATCTCTGCCAAATTTATTTTAGCCGTCACAGCTCTTTCTGTGAACAATAACTGTTAATGCTTTCTACATGGTAACATGTTTGGTAATAATTTACAACAGAGTTTCTTAGTCCACTTTCATGCAAGGCAGATTTAACGGTTAATCTGTCGAAAAATGTACAGAACTCCGGTTTTCCGACCTGTATTAAAAAAGATCCTGTGTCCAATATATCGAACGCAGGATCTTTTTTATTCTATGTTCCAATATTACATATATTATTTGACGATCACGCCATCCTCATCCCAGAGATCATGCCAGTCGTTTGCACCATGCCACAGGAATACCTGGCCTTTTACAAGACGATTGCCCTTCTCCAGAGTTGCAATGCTTGCCATCTCCTCATCTGTAAGCGGATCCTCTGTCACACATTTCAGATTGCTTGCATAGTTGTGAACAGAGAACGGAATAGAAATCTCACCTCTCTGATGTGCCCATTTCAAAGCGATCAGAGCCGGATGAACCCCATGTGCCTTGGCGATAGCCTGCATCTCCGGAACTTCCAGATCTGCAACATCCTCAGGGCAGATATCTCTCTCAGGTCTGCGTGGAGAACCAATTGGCATATAGCCTACAGGCTGAATATTATGAGCTACCAGATAATCATAAAGCTCCTGCTGCTGGAAGCATACGTGAAGCTCAAGCTCACAGGTAGCCGGTTTGATCTTCATAAGCGGAAGAACTGCCTCAAGCTTCGGAATGGTCATATTGGAAATACCGATGTAACGGATCTTTCCTTTTTCTACCAGCGCCTCACACTGACGGTAGGTATCCATGAACTCCTCAACGCTGAAAGGCTTGGAATCAGGATTTCTGGAATCTACATCACATCCCGGTGCATGATAGTTCGGGAATGGCCAGTGGATATAATACATGTCCACGTAGTCACACTGAAGATCCTTGATACTCTTATCGCAGGCCTCCTCAACTCTTCTGTGCATGTCATTCCATACCTTTGTCATGATGAAGAGATCTTTACGCTCTACAACACCTTCGTCAAAAGCATCTTTGAACACCTGACCGATCTCATGCTCATTTCCGTAGCATGCAGCACAGTCAAACATACGGTAGCCGCTGCGGATCGCGCCTGCAACAGCTGCCGATACATCCTCTGCAGATACACGGTCGGAACCAAATGTTCCCATTCCCACACATGGAACCTGCTCACCGGATGGAAGTGTCACTTTCGGCACGATTGCCGGATTGATAACTTCTGCCATTTTTACATCTCCTTTATATTTGATATTTTTTTATCCCAGTTTTTTGATCTCGATCTTAGGAAGCAGCTTCTCCATATCTTCCATCACAAAGAAGCCTGTCTCCTCACGCATTGCTGCAGCTGCTGAGATAGCGCTGGCTCTGCGTAATGTTTCTTCCAGAGAAAGTCCCTCACTTAATCCAAGGGCAAAACCTGCGATCATGGAATCTCCGCAGCCTACGGTATTCACTGCATCGATCTTAGGAACAACGGCACGGAAAATCCCCTCCTCGCCAACAGCTAGGGAACCATCTGCGCCCAGAGAAACGGCTACGATCTCCACACCACCTGCATGGATCGCCTTTGCAGCCTCGATGATATCGTTGATATCGTCACAGTGCTTTCCTGTAAGCATACGGATCTCATCAATGTTCGGCTTGATCAGCGTCGGAGCCGCTTTGATGCCATCCTCAAGAAGCTTTCCGCTGGTATCCAGGATCACCGTTTTTCCGGCATCCTTGACGATCTTTACCAGACGCTGGTATGCAGTTCCGTCCAGTCCTTTTGGAACACTTCCGGACATTGCCACAACGGAAGCATCTTTCACAAGCTCGCGGAATTTTTCTTCGAAGCCTTTGAAATCTTCCTCTGTAAGTGTAAAACCCGGCTCCAGGAATTCTGTCTGCACGTGATTCACTTCATCCCAGATATTGATGCAGGAACGGCTCTCTGCATCAACATGGTAAAAAGCGCTTCTGATGCCAAAAGGTTTCAGGGCATCTTCGATATAATTGCCTGCGTGGCCGCCAACAAAACCTGTGGCAGTCACTTCGGCACCGTAAATGGACGCCGGCTTGGAAACGTTCAGTCCCTTTCCTCCCGGAACATAGGTACACTCGCGTACACGGTTTACCTCACCCACTTTAAAATCATCTACTACATAACGCTTGTCAATGGCAGCGTTTAAGGTTACTGTCAGGATCATATCAGTCTTCCTCATTGGAAAGAAGAATCTTTCCTTTTACAAGGCCAGGTGTCTTAAACAGCTGGAATGCTTCCTGTGCCTGGCTCATCGGGATTTTCTTGTAGATGAAGCCCGGGTCAAATTTCAGCTGCCCGGTTGCAAAATAATGAGCTGTCAGATCCCACTCTCGTCCCGGATATGGTGCACTGTAGGACATCCAGGAACCGGTAAGCTTGAACTCCTTACGGTTCATATTCTCCCACTGCTTCGGTGTGAAAGTAAGGTTCTCATGAGGAGTACCGATGAAGCATACATGTGCTTTGTTTGCTGCAAGCTCGAATGCCATGTGCATGGTCGGAACCTGTCCGGCTGTCTCGAATACGAAGCCGTATCCCTTGCCGCCTGTGATAGCCATGGCTTTTTCTATATATCCTTCTTCTTTCGTGTTGATCACTTCATCTGCACCGAGACGTTTTGCAAGAGCAAGTCTCTCATCACTGATGTCAAAAACTACCACTTTCTTGGAGCCGAAGATCTTCGTCCACTGCATGGTGAACATACCAACTGTTCCGCCGCCAAGAATCGCTACATATTCACCACCATGATAGTCATTCTGGAATACACCATGGATCGCTACAGTTGCAGGCTCAAACATTGCGCCCTGCTCATATGGAACATTCTTCTCGAACGGTACTGCGTTCTGCTCCGGAACAACGACATAATCTGCGTTTGCTCCCTGCTCTCTGGAACCGATGAAGCTGTAATGCTTGCAGAGAGAGAAGTTACCTTTCTGGCAGTCATCACATTTCATACATGGAAGAAGCGGTGCACCGGATACACGGTCGCCGACTTTTACTTTTGTGACTCCCTCGCCGACTTCCACAACGTCACCGGAAAACTCATGTCCCAGTACGATCGGATAAAAATGTACGCCGTTATTCAGAACTCTCGGAATATCAGATCCGCAGATTCCGGAATATCTTACTTTGATCTTTACATGACCAGGAGTTACCTTCGGTTCTTCGATCTCCTGATACTTAACATCCTCATTTGCTACTACTACTGCTGCTTTCATGATTACTTTTCCTCCTCATTTCTCATCATAGGTTCAAGAGATTTATAGAGATTTAAATAGGTTTTATAGGTTTTATCATAAACGTCCCTGTTTGCAGGGTTCGGTTCATGTCTTCTTGTTTCTTTTACAGTAAGGCTGATCGCCTCATCGTAATCCCTGTACATTCCCACGCCCACACCGGCCAGGATCGCTGCGCCAAGTGTTGTGGCCGTATCGGATGACGGAACTACAATTGGTTTTCCTGTAATATCAGACTTGATCTGTGTCCAGAGTAGCGAATTTGCTGATCCGCCCATGGCACGGAGAACTTCCACATCTGCCCCTGCTTCCTTCGCCACATCAAGGTTATGCTTCAGAGAAAGTGCCACACCTTCCATGCAGGCACGTACCATATGTCCCTTGGTCTTGGAAAAATCCAGTCCGTAGAAAACGCCCTTCGCATTGGGGTTCCAGATCGGTGAACGCTCACCGGACATATATGGGAGAAAAACAACTCCGTCACTTCCGGGTGCAACCTTCTGGGCGATCTCATTAAGCTGGTTCAGTGAAGAGCCTTTTTCCTCTGACATCATGCGCTCATAATCTGCGAATTCCCGCTCAAACCAGCGCATTACGCCGCCGCCGGTCGTGCCTCCCTGAAGGAGCCACTGTCCCGGAACAACATGGAAGCTTAAGATCAGTCTCGGGTCTGCCTTGTACTCATCCATGCAGATGCTCATGCCGCCAGCCTGGCCGCCCTGCTCCTGTGTCTCACCAGGATGGATAACGCCAGCCCCCAGAGTTCCGCATGCTGCATCCAGACCACCGGCTACCACCGGTGTTCCCACTGCAAGACCTGCTTCCTCTGCTGCCTTCTCCGTAACAGTTCCGACCACGTGGTCGCAGTCACAGATTTCCGGAAGAAACTCTGCCGGAATACCAAGTTTTCTGCACATATCCTCATCCCACACTGCTTTTCGCATGTCAAAGCAGTGCAGGCCATAGCCCTGTGAGACATCCTGGCTCATCACACCAGTCAGCTTAAATGCTATGTAGCTGTTGGACTGCAGAATCTTATCGATCTTTGCATAAACTTCCGGAAGATTCTCTTTATACCAGAGAATCTTCGCAGTCGTATAAGACGGTTGCAGAGAATTGCCGGACACACGGAAGATCTCATCTGCTCCGATCTCTTCATTCAGTCTGTCACAGATGGACTGTGCTCTTGTATCCATCCAGATCGGTGTGTTTGTCAAAACATTTCCGTCTTTATCAACTGCGATGGCAGACCAGCTCTGTCCGTCGATACCGATGCCTGCGATCTCATCCGGACGGATGCCGGATTTTCTGATGACTTCCTTCACTGCCTGACAGACAGCACTCCACCATTCCTCCGGGTTCTGTTCGGCCCAGCCTTCTTTCGGATAGTACACCGGATAATCGCCGTTGGCTGTTGCAACCACCTTGCCTGATTTCTCGAAGATCGCAATCTTACAGGCACTAGTTCCGATGTCAATACCAAGTAAATATGGTTTCATTGTGATTTCTCCTTCTCCTTATATCACGCGCACAGATCTCCCCGTAATGATCTCTGCGCCAAGCTTCTCTGTGATCCGCTCCTTTTCTTCACCTTCGCCCTCTTCCAGACGCTTCAGCATAATACCAGCCACCTCTCTGGCAATACCTGGCGTGGGCTGAGCCACAATGGTCAGCTTCGGATTGCAGGCTCTTGCAAACTGAAGATTGTCAAAACCGATGAGAGAAAGCTGCTCCGGAATCTTAAGTCCCAGCTCATTTACACCAATCACCGCACCCATGGTCATCTCATAGTTAGTGACAAATACAGCTGTCATATCCGGATTATCCGTCACAAGCTTCTCAAGACCTTTCACTCCACCCTGAATGGTATAATCGCCGTGATAGATCAGAGACTCCTGTATCGGAAGATTTTGTTTTTCATACGCGCTTCTATATCCCTGGAGACGTTCCTGCGCTGTAGAGATCTCCTCCGGGCCGCCAATAATACCGATTTTGCGATGTCCCGCCTGAAAAAAAACTCTCATGGCATCCTCAGCCGCCTTCTCATTGTCCACAAGAACACTGTCGCAGGAAAGATCCTGGATCTTACGGTCAATGAGTACGATCGGCTTCCCTGTCTTCTGAAATTTTTTCAGATGAGTGCCTTCTGTGTCCACCGGCATATTGATGATCCCATCCACACGTTTCCGGCTTAAGAATTCCACAGCATCCCGCTCCAGCTTCTTATCTGTACGGCAGTCACAGACAATGGTGGCATATCCGTGGCTTCTCAGCACATCCTCCATCTCTGTGATGATCTCCGCACAAAAGGTATTGTTAAGCTCCGGGATCACCACACCTATGGTCTTGGTTGCGTTGGTCTTAAGACCTCTGGCTACCTCATTGACCTCATAGTGCAGTTCTTCGATGGCTTCCTCGATCTTTACTCTGTTCTTTTCTCTTACGTTTCCGCCATTAAAATAAGAGGAAATCGTTGCAAGCCCAAGTCCCGTCCGCTTGGCGATATCTTTCATGGTCGCTGCCATACTGATCACTCCGTTATCTGGATATTATTATTCTGCCTTTCCGTCGCATCCACAAACCTTCATACGAGCCTCAACCAGCTCTTTTACTGCCTGGATTGCTTTTTTTCCGTAAGCCTTCGGATCAATTGTGTTCTCGTTCTCTGCGAAAGTCTCTTTTACTGCCTTGGAGTATGCTGCACGAAGCTCTGTTGCGAAGTTTACCTTGCAGATACCACGTTTTACGCAGTCACTTACATCCTCATCACTAAGTCCTGATGCACCGTGAAGAACAAGTGGAATATCAACAACCTCACGGATCTCACTTAAACGCTCCTTATCAAGAACCGGAGTTCCAACATAGAAGCCATGAGCAGTTCCGATAGCAACAGCCAGAGAAGTAACACCTGTACGCTCTACGAATTCTTTTGCTTCCTGCGGATCTGTGTTGGTGTCTGCCTCAGCCTCAAGATCATCTTCCTTGCCGCCGACCTTGCCAAGCTCAGCCTCGCATGGAATATTCAGAGCTGCTGCTACATCTGCAACTCTCTTTGTCTCTCTAATATTATCCTCAAAATCCAGTTTGGAACCGTCGATCATAACAGATGTGTAACCTGCATGCATAGCCTGCATAGCCAGTTCAAAGCTGCTGCCGTGGTCAAGATGAAGGCATACCGGAACTGATGCCTTGGCTGCTTCTGCTGCAACGATCGCTGCATAAGTCTCAACAGTACCATATTTAATGGTAGACGGTGTTGTCTGGATCATGACCGGAGCCTTCAGCTCCTCAGCTGCCTGGATGATTGCCTTTACCATCTCCATGTTCTCTGCGTTGAATGCTCCGACTGCGTATCCGCCCTTCTGTGCTTTTAACAGCATTTCTTTTGATGTAACCAGTGGCATAATCTTTTTCCTCCTTGGAATTATTGTGTTTATTTTCCATATTTTTTCTTTAATTCGCGCAGAAACCGAAACGTTTCTGTTTGAGTTCATCATAACGCGCCGAAACGTTTCTGTCAACCATAAAATTTTCATCATTTACAGGAAAATATTACCTTGAAAAGAAGAGAAAATACCGTTAGATTAGATTACAAGAGATACAAAGCCTGTTGCCGGGCAGGCAAGTCTGATACGACCGGCATTATGAGACAACCAATTTATCTTAGGAGGATATGAACTATGTTAAAAGGAATTCCAGAAATCTTATCACCAGAATTACTGAAAGTATTATGTGAGATGGGTCACAGCGACCGTCTTGTTATCGCAGACGGTAACTTTCCTGTAGAATCCATGGGCAAGAATGCGATCACCATCCGCTGCGACGGACATGGCGTTCCTGAGATCCTTGATGCGATCCTGAAACTCTTCCCACTTGATACTTATGTAGAGCATCCGGTAAACCTGATGGAAGTAATGCCTGGTGATGATGTGGAGACACCGATCTGGGATACATATAAAGAAATCGTTTCCAAACATGACGAGCGTGGCGGGAAAGCCATTGGAAACATCGAGCGTTTCGCATTCTACGACGAAGCCAAGACAGCATACTGCATCATCTCCACAAGTGAAAAAGCTCTCTATGCAAACGTAATGCTTCAGAAGGGCGTTGTTATCAACAACGACTGATCGCCTTACGAAGCAGCCTGATATACATACACACATATTCAACCAGAAACTCCCGGTTTCAGTTCCTGTGATTTTTGAACTGAGACCGGGAGTTTTTTTTATTTTTATCGTTTTGCTGATTTTGCTGTATAACTTCCACACAGAACCTTGCCGGTAGATATTTTTACACCAGCGCGCACTGCATAATAATAGGTTATCCCTTTTTTCGCCGTTCTGTCCTCAAAGGATGAAGTCTTTCCGCCGGAAACGGTTGCTATTCTTTTCCAGGAAGCATTTTTTGTCTTACGGTATATCTGATAGCGGTCTGCATTTTTCTGAGTCTTCCAGTAAAGCTTCAGTCCTCTTGACGTTCTGGTAATTTTTGATATATTCTGCTTTGCCGGATATGACATTATATACGAACTGGCCGTATAACTGCTCAGAACTTTTTTTCCATCTACAAGGCGATATGCACGGACTGCATAAGCGTATGAAGTAATTCCCTGAATATTGTAATCTTTATAACTGAGCGCTGTATTCTTTACTTCTTTTATGCTTTTCCAGCCTTGATTTTTTGTTTTTCGGTAAATCCGGTATCCACTTGCTCCTGAAACTTTATTCCAGGAAATATAATTATACGGGCCACCTTTTGCTGCTGCTTTGGCTTTTACTTTGGTAAGCTCGATTTTGGCAGATGCCTTATCCGAATATTCTCCACGCGCTGTTATTTTTCCATTATACAGATAGGCAGCCCGAATCCGGTAGCTGTAGGTACTTCCTGTTTTTACTTTCGTATCCTGCCAGGTACGCACACTGGAACTGACTGTTGTCATCTTTGTTTCTTTTCCGTTATTCTCACGACGGTAAATTTCATAACGATTACATCCTGAAACCGCTGACCATGTAATTTTTATTTTATTATAAGATTTCTCTGAAATTTTTACCCCTGATGTTTTTCTGAGTTTTACCGTAATCTTACAGGATGCCCTGATTCCTTTTGCATTATTACCGCAACAGTATATTGTTGCAGTTCCCGGATGTACTGCTGTGATCATACCGCCTGTGCTGACCTTCACTACATTATTATTTGAGCTTGACCAGCTGATTCCGGATGCTGTCATTTCCGATCTACTTGCAGCTGCCTTCAGCGTTCTTTTTTCTCCTGTATACAGATTCAGCGAAGTCGCCGATATATTCATATTTGCCGCAGTCTGAAGTGTTCTGGTATGTGCTTTGATACGCGGTGTTATAGCCGGGCCAAAATTCCTTGTATCTGACCATACATTTTCAGAACTGCCACAAATAAAGCTCTTCCCACTCGGAACAGATGCCTCAAATTTGCACCACCCGTAATCAACACTGGCTTCCACATAATATTTCACGGTCTTACTTCCGGTATTTGTCACAACAATCGAATACAAACTGTTCTGCTGTATCAGAACTTCCGGAATCTTAAAGGTTTGAATTCCTGCCATTGACTGTGTACATGACACCGGTCTTGCATAAGCTGGTGTTCCGCTTGTAGGATTACCGGCATCTCTCAGATTGGTATATACCTGTACAGAAAAAGAATTATTGGCAGTCGTAGACGCAAGTGTTACCTCGCCCAGCTTTTCCGCCTTTCCCTTTCCTGCTGTAGCTTTAAAGACACTGGCAATCTTCTCCCCTGAATACAGGCTGATCGATGCAAGCCCCGAAGTTCCGTCATAAAAATAATTGTTTGCATACTCCGGCTTGTTTGTCGCAGCCACGGCCACAAGCTCACAGACGGATTTGTCCTCATAAGATATATAAAAATAGCCATTATTTCCCCAGTTTGTTCCCCAGCTGTTTTTGACGATCCATGCTCCGTTGGAAGTCACATTTGAAGCAGCCTGAAAATTCGCCGCCGAATAATTATCATCCCATCCAACCACGGTAACTACATGATTTACACTCTTTGTACTTGTGGGATAAGAATATGCACCGGTACTGGCATTATAATATATATTCTGCGCGTTATACATCACACTGACAGAATGCCTAGAAGTCAGAAGCCTTTTCATGGCATTCACTGAATAATCCGAAAAATATGCATTTTTAAGATATGCAGCTGCATTATACTCTTTTGATCTGCCCGGAATTACACCTGTTTTCTGTGTATGTGTCGCATCTGTAGCCAGTGGAACATTATTCTCCGTGGTCATTCCTGACCATGTACTCAGAAACATGGAAGCCAGCAGATCATTTCCTCCTTCATGATAATCAACATTCCCATTGTCATCCGTTCCATAATGATGGTTTATATCACCTGCTGTATTTCCCAGTGGATCATTACTTCTGTTCGCAAAAAAATATGCCAGATGTTCTTCCGACAGATCATATGCCCCGAGGTCCTGAGATAAAAGCGATGTTTCCATGAGAGACGCCATTCCAAATGCCCAGCACATTCCATATGGCTCCTGATTTTTTACGGAAGTGACATAGCCCATGTCTGCTGCGTTATAATAAAAAGGATAGGAGGCAGCTCTTCCCATAGGAATCTCATCCGCATCATTACCAATCTCCACAGCGGTAGAATAAGAAGTCAGTGTATCAAACGGAGCAAGCTGTTCTTTCTCTTCCTCTTCAGTCAGCGGTCGTCCCTTAATATACTCAACTCCAGCTTCTTCCGATTCAGTTTCTCCGTCTCCAAACAGTTCTTCTTCCTGTAAATCTGTCAGTTCTTCCTGATCTTCCACTTCTGATACATCTGTGCTTTCAGGCGAAAGCTGTATTTCTGTGGAAGTATCCTGCGGATTCTCTGTTATTTCCTGTATATCATCATCTGTATCAGAATCATCCATATTTTCATTCTCTTCTGTCCCATCATCCAGTAATGATTCAGAAACAGCTTCTTCTGACACATCACCATCATTGCCATTTTCGGACAGTTTCTGTACATAATCATCGTTCACATCTTCACTGAATACCTGTGCATCATCAAAATCAGCTGCCATAACTGAAATCTGGCTTCCTGCAACTGCCAGACTTATCATAAATGGAAGTATTTTCTTTCTGATCATCTGTAAACGCTTCACTCGAACCTCCTCATGTTCCACTCTTTTATGTATCACCTTTTTTTCAAATGATATCCCAAAATTCCGATTATTCCCAATACTGTTGCAGCTCCGATCCACAGAAACGGATTCTCATACCAGATATTATCCTGTTTAAAAGACTTTGCCATAGTACCATTTACAGGTCTGGCCTCTTTCTGCGGGGAATCTTCTGAAGCATCATCTGCATCTGTCTTTTCCGCATTTGCTTTTTCTGTCTCTGATGTATCTTTTTCCTTCTCTGTAACCTGATTCTTATTAACCTTCTTTTCATTAATGTCCGGTTCAGCTCCGGTGCCAATATCTGCAGATACTGCATCTGCCTTCAGCTCCTCATCCTTCGAAGGCCGCAGTTCATCCAACGGAACATAGCCATGAATGCCATTATATTCTGTATATCCCCAGTTTTTCCCGTTTTTTTCCGTCTCACCTTCAATATGCAGAACTGTTCCATCTTCCACTGTCGCATTGTTCAGTTTTTCACTCTTATTGCTGGTTTCCGGATAAATATCCACTCCGATTCCGCCGGAATCAACGGTCATATAATAGTCCGTACTGCTCTGCGGAAGTTCTGTTTTCTCTGAATGGTCTGCATAAACAGAAACCGTCAGACTCAATACACAAATACCTGCAAGGATTACATTCCTGAATCTTTTCATTAGAAAATTCCTCCCTTTAAAACCATCATAAATATAACGCTGCCAGCCGGTAACACATTCACCTGGCATCCACGATTCATATACACAAAATCCCCTTATACTTCTTCTGCCCGAAATATAAGAGGATCTTATCATTTGTTATATTGATCAGGTTATGTATCCGCGAATGAGCTATGCCAGCTCTTTCTCACACATATCCAACGCAGAAGCGATCACTGCATCCATGTCATAGTATTTATACTCACCAAGACGTCCTCCAAAGATTACCTTCGACTCTTTCTCTGCAAGTTCCTTATACTGTGCATAAAGCTGTCCGTTCTTCTCATCATTAACCGGATAGTACGGCTCATCTCCCGGTTTCCATTCAGAGCTGTATTCACGGCTGATCACCGTCTTCGGAAGATCATTGCCTTCCTCATCCTTGCCAAACTCAAACCATTTATGCTCAATGATACGTGTCCAGGGTGTCTCCACATCTGTATAATTTACAGCTGCATTTCCCTGGAAATTCGGCTTATCCAGAGTCTCATTCTCAAAACGTACTGAACGATACTCAAGAGTTCCAAGCTTGTAATCAAAATATGCATCAATAGCGCCTGTATAGATTACTTTCTCAGCCAGTGCATCATACTCTTCTTTCTTTGAAAGATAATTCTCATTCAGGCGAACCTCTATTCCTTCCAGCAAGTTGGCAACCATCTTTGTATAACCACCAACCGGAATTCCCTGATAAAGAGCATTGAAATAGTTATTATCAAAAGTCAGACGCACCGGAAGTCTCTTGATAATAAAGGACGGAAGCTCTGTGCACGGACGTCCCCACTGCTTCTCTGTATATCCTTTGATCAGTTTCTCATAGATATCTGTACCAACAAGGCTGATTGCCTGCTCTTCAAGATTTTTCGGCTCTGTGATTCCGGCTTCCTTACGCTGTTCCTCGATCTTAGCCGCAGCTTCTCCAGGAGTTACAACACCCCACATTTTATTGAAGGTGTACATATTAAACGGAAGGCTGTATAACTCTCCATGATAGTTTGCAACCGGGCTGTTGGTAAAACGGTTGAACTCTGCAAACTGTGTGATATAGTTCCATACTTTCTTATTATTTGTATGGAAAATATGGGCACCATATTTATGTACATTGATTCCCTCAACCTTTTCTGTGTACACATTTCCCGCAATATTCGGGCGTCTGTCGATCACAAGAACTGATTTGCCCGCTTTCTTTGCCTCATGGGCAAATACAGCACCATAGAGACCAGCGCCTACGATAAGATAATCGTACATTTTGTTTTTTCTCCTTATTACTTGATGATGCTATTCTAACACCTAATCCTCTCATCTGACAAGGGTTCTGAATATTTTTCTGCAAAACCGTAACATTTTCACAGCTGATTATTTTTTAAAAATCGTTTCTTTGCTGTCTTTATCATTCTCAGAACTACTTCATTTTGCGTTTTTACAAAATACCACAGACAGAGACCCAAATATAAACCTCCACCCAGTACAACCTGCAGAAGAAGTGCTTCTATTCCTGATTTAAAGATAATTTTTATTCCGATTATAACCGCAAACATCAGAATTCCAAATGGAATAAACGGCACTGACACTGATAAAAATTTCCTGATCGGCAGTTCTTTTCTGACAACTATCACCTGCCAGATACAAACGATCATTTCCGCTGCTATCGTACCAATCATTGCGCCAAATGCACCTATTTGCGGAATCAGTAAACCATTGATACATAAATTAACAACTGCACCTGCAATTACCGATGTAATATATTCTCTGTCTTTTGATGTAGGAATCAGATACTGGGTTCTTATAACATTTGCAAAGGAAATAAACGGAATTGTAAGTGCCAATCCCATAATCAGCTGACCGGAAACTGTAAATTCTTTTCCCCAGAAAAAAGGAGCAAATACTGTTCCTACACCAGCCAGTCCAAATGTAAATGCTGTTGCCAGACACATAACAAATTCCATTGAAAGCGTCATATAACGTTCCGCCGAATTATGATTCGAAGATGCTGTCAGATTAGACATTTTAGGCAGCATAACTGTTCCAAACGAGGTAATGACTGTCATTGGTATGTTTATAACTTTTTCTGCATTTTCGTAATATCCTAATTCTGTTTTACTGCTGAATGCACCGATCATTATCTTATCCATATATTTATACATACTTACGGCTATTGCCGGAATAAATAAGATTGTCAACGGTTTCATATGCTTCTTCATACTCGCCCAGTCCGGTCGTACAAATTTCACATATCGCCTCAACGGAACCCACAATGCGATCTGGCTGATCAGGTTTCCCAGTGCCATTATCAGGCAGTATTTCCATAAATCATCTGCTGATCGTACAAATACAAACACACAGATAACGTTAATAATTTTTATGATCGTATTTCTTGTTACGATCATCTTAAAACGTTCAATTCCAAAGTAAAACCAGCTGATATCCAATAATCCGCTTAATACATATAAAGTCTGAATTTCAGCATATATTCTTACCTGTTTTAATGAAATAATATATCCAATATAAGCTAATACACAAACTATGGAGATCAGGATATGGAGAGTTGCAATATTAACAAATGTCTTATTTAATTTTGCAGAATCATCCCTGGCCTTTGCAATCTCCCTATTTCCATAGTTCTTAATGCCTAATAATGAAAACAGCACAAAATAATACGCCACTGAATATGAATATGAATATGTTCCCAGTCCCTCTGCTCCGATTACTCGTGCAATATATGGCGATGTAACAAACGGAAGGATCAGAACGAGAACTTCATATATCATCTGATATGCAAAATTTTTCTTTACGCTGCTAGTTTTCTGTGTTTTCATCTTTTTATCCTCTTATTGCATCCTGCCGTTTCTTTTCACCTGACAAAGTATCAGTTTAATTAATGTTTTTAATTTTTTCTGTTTCTTCAGGCTTTTTTTATAAAACGGAATGGCTTTTTTTGCATCTGTTTTGAAAAATTCATCCCCCATTTGTTTCAGAAAAAAGGCATTCAGAGAATTATCTTTGGAAATAATATTCAAATACTTGTTATACAATACACTAAGTGCATCATACCTTGACGTTTTTCTTGAAATACTGTTTTCCTGAACTTCCGCAACAACCAACGATTCTTTAAGATATCCCATCTTAAGTATTTCCGCTGCACGGATTGCAAAATCCCAATCCTGATATTTTTTTATTTTTTCATCAAAGCGCACTTTATTAAATGCTTCTTTTTTTATCAGAATACACTGGGTGCTGACACAGTTTTCTTTTAATATCTGTTTCTGCTTATCCCCATTTTCATCAAAGGTATATAATGGAAAATACCATTCTTTGTTTTTAAAATGATTGATTCTTTTCATTCCACAGAAAACCATATCATATTTTCCGTTTTCCATGAACTGTAATTGTCTGTCCAATTTTTCAGGCATCCATATATCATCACTGTCCTGGAATGCAATATATGATCCCTCTGCACTGTCTGCACCCTTGTTTCTGGCATAACAGGCACCTCTGTTTTTTTCCAGCCGGATACATTTTCTTACTCTTGTGTCTTCATAGGCATCAACTACATCTGCGGTTTTGTCTGTTGAACAGTCGTCTACAACTATAACCTCAATATTGCTGTATGTCTGAGCCAAAACACTGTCTATACACTTTTTTATAATATCTTCTCTGTTATATGCCGGAATTACAACAGAAATCATTTCATTCATTTTTTTCTGCTCCATTATCTTTCTGCTCTCTGCATCGAATAATCTTTTTTAATCTTGTACTATTTCCACTTTTCTCCCAACAGTATCTGATGTATGTTCATGACAAACAATAACATTACATATGCTTTGGAATGCATCAGATATATCGTGAGCCAGCTCTTTTTATCTTTCTTAAAAATTCCTCTTTTTACATCACGGGTAAATTCTGTCTGCATACAATCACAGGCCGCGATCTTTTTGATCCATTCTCCTTTTTCCTTTGTGGAATACGGACAGTCTTTATGGTTGAGCTGCAAAGTTATGATCGTTCTTACATACTCGGCAACCATTTGATTTCTTTGGATTTTTTCAGTTAAATTATTTTTTCTTTTATCCCAGATAACTGACTCATTTGACGCAGTAGTCAGTAATGACTCTATTTTATTGGCATTAAACTTTCTGGATGTTGATGACGCATCTCTGCGATAATGAACATAATATGTTTTAGGGTTGACAACAATCACGTCTGCCGCATCATAGACCCTGACTGAAAAATCCATATCTTCACTGCCAAATTTCATATTTTCGTCAAACTCAAAACCATATTTATCAATCAAAGATTTTTTATAAATACCATTCCACAGATTCGTCAGATATCTTTTTTTACGGATATCATAATATCTGTCGTATTTCGTATTTCTGTCAACTACAATTTTTTCTTTTCCGTCTGTGTCTTTTTCCCTGACAATAGTTCCGTCTTTTGTCACATCGATCAGTTTTCGACCGAATTTCACCATATCAGCATCATAATCCCGGGCCAGTCTGTAATTTTCTTCCAGAAGTCCTGGAATATATATATCGTCGTCATCACAAAATGCAATATATTCCCCGGTCGCAGCCTTTATTCCCATATTTCTGGCTTTACAAATACCGCCATTTTTTTCAGCATGGATTACTTTTACTCTTGAATCTTTTTTTGCTATTGTGTCACAGATTTCTCCACTGTGATCTTTACCGCAATCATCCACCAGAATGACTTCTATTTCTTTTAAAGACTGTTCCAACACACTATTCACAGCTTTTTCCAAATACTGTTCTGATTCATATACTGGAATTATTACGCTAATTTTCATCAGTTTTCCTCTTTAATTCTTATCAGTTCTGTAGAATGCGTATTTCTTTTTTCTACCGGTGGGAGTTTCATATAATCACCATATATCTTTTTCAGATATGCATCATAATTTGCCGGTGCCGTAAATTTCTCTCCTTCAAATTCATATAATGCTGCATCTCCATAGTAAAAAGATTTGCTCATAATACTGTTAAAACGATAAATTCCATTAAAATTCATATAGACTTTACTTTTGGATGCAGGATATTTCATTAAAGTCTTTTCAAGCTTTTCATATTGCTTCTGGAGATTCATAAAACGTCCCGGTTTCAGAGTTTTTGCTATAAACATCAGGATCTTCTCATACCATGGACGGTTAGGCTTACTGTCCTGCAGATCTTCATAGTTAGCCCAGCCTATCATAACTTTTCTCCAAAGTAAATGAATTTTATGGATACTCAGTAAAAATTTATTCTCCGGCATTCCATCTAACGGAAAAATATCAATCCAGGCTGGTTCTATACGTGCCGTACTAAAGCTGTTATTTTTCACACAGACTTTATGATTCATTAAACGTGCTACCGGATGATGATAATTCACATCATCTGCATAGGATTTAAATTCCATTCCTTCAGGAAGTTCACTGTTAACAATCTTAATAAATTTTTGGTAATCTTCCCGCGGAAGAGCAATATCAACATCATCATCCCATGGAATAAAGCCATGGTGTCTGACTGCGCCTAAAAATGTTCCTCCGCTTAAGTAATATGTAAGATTATGAGCATTGCATATTTTTCTTATCTGGAGCAACATCTCAAATTCAACATCATGCAGTTCTTTTAAACTATCATTTTTTTCCAACGCCATCTTATTCCCCAACCTTTTTATTTTGTACTGTTCGAAGCTCTGTTGAACTGATTCCGCTTGTATGCGGTAAGTAAATTACACTTACACCTATTTTTTTCATTTCAAGCTCTGTCTGTTTCCAGCGGGAATTCCCTTTCCAGTCATCTCCGATAAAAATCACATCAAATCCTATTTTCTTATGCATTTCAATCTTATCAAGCGTATCTGCAACAATGCATTCATCTACTGCTTTAATATTTCCCACTATATATTGGCGGCTGTTTTCATCGATTACCGGTGTTTTATTTTTGTATGCTTCTACCAGTCTGTCTGAATTCACTCCTACTACAAGCCTGTCACAGTACTTCTTGGCGTTATTCAATAAATTTAAATGTCCAATATGAAACATGTCGTATACACCTTGTGTATACCCAATTTTGTACTTTTCCATAACTGTTAATCCTATACTGATATATTTTTATCTAATTCTCATTTGCAAAAATTTCTGCATACATGCTGCAAATTTTATCCCAGGTATATTCTTCTGCCACACGTTTTTTTGCTTTTTCCCCAAGCTTTGCAATTTCCTCGTTACTCATATTATCCGCTTTATCAATCAATTCGGCAAGACTTCCCGGTTTGCGGCTCCAGTACAATGCACAATCCTCGGCAACTTCTTTATTAAAACCGACATCCACCAGTAAATTCAGATCTGTACTTCCCAATGCCTCGATCAGACTCGGATTTGTTCCGCCGACAGTATGACCATGAAAATATGCATAGGCATTCTCACGAATCTTTTTCAGCAATTCCTGATCATATACTGTGCCAACAAATTTGATTCTTCTATCACTTTTAAAATGTAATTTTTCTTCCAGTTCGTTTAAAAATTTGTCATTCACATTTGTAATAATGGCAAAGTCTTTTTTACTTTTACTGCACATAAATTCACGAATCATAACTTCAAATGAATTTTCAGGTACAAATCGACCTACAACAAGATAATATTCCTTTTTGGTTAAGCCCTTCTCCAGATACCAGTTTGTCAGTTTTTCATCATCATCAGACAATTTGCTGAGTGTCAGATCCGCACCATACGCAATGAATGTTGTATTCGGATTTTTTTTCCTGATTCCTTTTCCATCGTAACACTTATGAATGTATTTCTCTATATTTACAGAATCACAAACAGCAAGATCGCAATATTTAACCATTAACTGTTCTGAAATTTTCCAATATTTCCGAATTGGAGCAGACCATTTCGCTCTCATCCACTCATGTCCATCCGGATTTAAATATACACGGCCACCCAGCTTGTGAATCTTCTTATGAAAATATGCTGCAAATGGTCCGATACGACAAGCCATGATATACACGATCGGGTGCTTGATCCCATGCTCTTTTATATATTTGCAACAGATATTCAATGCCGCAATATCGTAATAAATCGCCTGTGCTGCACCTATCTGAGGAACATCAATTTTAAAACAATGTGCATTGTGAAATTCAAATTCGTGATCATTGATTCTGGTCACGCCTTCCAGCTTTGTCTCATCCATATAGCCATCACCGTTAGCTTTACATGCTACATGATATTTTATATTTTTCTTATTCTGATGATGCTCTGTAAGTTTATATACAAAAGTTTCATATCCACCGTATGCGCCTAAGCTTTTGGCTCCTACCAAGAATACATGTTGTACGTCATTTTCCTGCTGCATTCATCTCCCCCCATTCTGTCCGAAAATCTGATTTTCAGGCATAAGTCAGTTCCTTTCTTTTATCTGCGTCATTGAAAACTGAAAAAAACACATAAGAACACTGAACTATTTCAAATTATATTCCTAATAAACTCAAAGTAATATGAGAAATACACGGAAGCTTTGAGAGCAGTGTATAATTTTTATGTATTTTATTCAGTTTTCAATATAATAATCCGGTTCTTAATCCTATAAAATAATCTTTCTTTGACACAAAAAATGGACGCACCAACCCTACAACACCTATATTTTCTATAATGTTATAGAATTGATCCATCTTTTTTTAAATTATCAGTAATAAAAACAGATTTTGTTCTTGAATATTCTTACACAAATGTATAATTTCAAGTTTACAAATTATGATATCATCGGTGATATACATTGTCAAGTTTTAATGACTGAACCCTTCTGTTAAATCTGTACTTATTTGCTGTTTATACACACTTTCTCTGCTGTAAATAAAACAGACAGTCTTTATAATTGACTGTCTGTTTTGGCTTTTCTTTATATTCTTACAGGCAGGTCCTTAATCTTCATATCCATTTGGGTTCTGGCTCTGCCATTTCCAGGAGTCTGCGCACATCTCGCGGATTCCGTTCTCAGCTTTCCAGCCCAGCTCTCTCTCTGCCTTGGATGCGTCAGAATAGCAGGTTGCGATATCGCCAGGGCGGCGGGCTTTGATTACGTATGGGATCTTAACACCGGTAGCTGCCTCGAAGTTCTTAACGATGTCAAGAACGCTGTAGCCTTTTCCTGTTCCCAGGTTATAAATGCTTAAACCGGAGTTGTCCTCAAGCTTCTTGAGGGCTTTTACGTGGCCTTTTGCAAGGTCTACTACGTGGATGTAGTCACGGACACCTGTTCCGTCCGGTGTATCGTAATCGTTTCCGAATACGCCAAGCTCTTTCAGCTTGCCTACTGCAACCTGTGTGATGTATGGCATCAGGTTGTTCGGGATTCCGTTCGGGTTCTCGCCGATGGTTCCGCTCTTATGAGCACCGATCGGGTTGAAGTAACGAAGAAGTACTACATTCCATTCCGGATCTGCCTTCTGGATATCGGTAAGGATCTGCTCCAGCATGGATTTCGTCCAGCCGTACGGGTTGGTACACTGTCCCTTCGGGCACTCCTCTGTAATCGGGATGATAGCCGGATCTCCGTATACCGTTGCTGAGGAAGAGAAAATGATGTTCTTTACATTATGTTTTCTCATCACATCTACAAGTGTCAGGGTTCCTGCGATATTGTTCTCGTAGTATTCCCATGGTTTGGCAACCGATTCACCAACTGCCTTCAGTCCTGCAAAATGGATACAGGAGTCGATCTCCTCGCTGTCAAAAACCTTATTCATTGCGTCACGGTCAAGGATGTCTGCCTTATAGAATTTCACCGGTTTGCCTGTGATCTTGGATACTCTGTCAAGAGCTTTCTCACTGGAATTACATAAGTTGTCAACAACGACTACATCATAGCCTGCATTCTGCAGCTCTACAACTGTATGGCTTCCAATGTATCCTGCTCCTCCTGTTACTAAAATTGCCATAGTTTCTCTCCTCCTCTGATTGGATTTAACAATTCCTGTTTATTTTAGCACTGTTCGGCACTTTGCACAATAGAGTAAATCAATCCCAAAGTCCCTGTGGGTAAAGTCCCTGATCTTTAAGACTCTGAATTGCTTTAACTACAACCGGCTTGTCTTCTTTATAGGTCACACCATACCATTTATCCTGTGTGGTAAGAACTTTTACAGTAGCTTTTTTCTCCTTAAGAAGCTCATCTACTACAAATGGCAGGAAATACTCACATTTCAGCGGATTCTCCGGGATGCTTTTCTCAAGGAATACAGGGAAGCGTGCCTGCAGTTCCTTCATGAATCCGCCGGTAAAGCCCCACATATTCATGGATACCGGTGCATCAACCGGAAGACTTACCCATGTTTTTCCGTCATCCTCGGTATAAGCTGCGCCACCGTCGCGTTTCTCAATATGTGTTCTCTCATTGATATCTGCGAGATATCCGTTCTCATCTGTCTCGCACACACCACGGGATACGTAGCCATTGTCTGTCAGTGTATTCTCAAGACGGTATCCTACCATCATGTACTGAGCCGGAGTACTCTCCTCCTGTGCCTGAATCAGAAAATCATATGCCATCTTAAATGCATGTGTTCCATAGTAGTCATCTGCGTTGATCACAACAAACGGTCCGTCGATCTCTCCTGCACAGCTCAGTACTGCATGTCCGGTTCCCCATGGTTTCACACGGCCTTCCGGTACCTGGAATCCTTCCGGAATGTTGTTCAGATCCTGGTGGACATACACGATCTCCACTTTATCGCTTAAACGGTCTCCGATGGCGTCACGGAAATCCTGCTCATTCTCTTTCTTTATGATAAATATAACTTTTTTAAAGCCTGCGCGCACAGCATCATAAATGGAAAAATCCATGATGATATGGCCTTCCTGATCCACAGGATCAATCTGCTTCAGTCCGCCGTAGCGGCTTCCCATTCCTGCTGCCATTACTACCAGAACTGGCTCTTTCATAAACTTATTCCTCCTGTTATTCACTATTTCAGATTTTTTTATCCACAATATGTCAGAAAGCCGGGCAGATTCTCATCCGTCCGGCTTTCTGAACCCTGTATTTTATTATACTACAATTTACTCTGGAATCCTATCCGTTATTTTTCGGATATCTCCGGAAAAACGATCTCCATTCTTGTTCCCTGTCCCTGTTCGCTCTCCACATTGATCTCCGCATGATGAAGGGTCGCTCCGTGTTTCACGATGGAAAGGCCAAGTCCTGTTCCGCCTGTCTGCCTGGAGTGGCTTTTGTCCACCCGGTAAAAACGCTCAAAGATTCTTCCCTGCTCACTTTTCGGAATTCCGATTCCATCATCCACAACACAGTAAAACGGATGCCCCTTCCGGTTTCCTACCATAATACGCACATGTCCGTTGTTTTCTGTGTAACGCACGGCATTATCCGCAATGTTAAAGACCATTTCGTACAGAACATGGCGTACTCCCTGAATTTTCTCAGAGGAGCCTGAAAGTTCAAGCTCAATATTCTTCTTTCCTGCTGCATTCCTGAGATTGTTGGTCACATCTTCCGCAAGCTCATAGAGATCCACTTCCTCAAAAGGCACCTCACTGTTGCTCTCATCCAGTCTGGAAAGCTGAATAATATCAGCCACAAGATCGGAAAGCCTTACCGCCTCATGGTAGATTCTTCCGGAAAATTCCTGTACATGGTCGGCCGGTACCATTCCGTTCATCATAAGCTCTGCATAGCCCGAAATGGACATTAACGGTGTTTTCAGCTCATGGGAAACATTTGCCGAAAATTCCTTTCGGATCTCCTCTGCCTCTTTGAGCTCTTTTACCTGCTGCCGGATCTGACGGTTCTGCTCATCTACCCGCACAAGAAGCGGCCGAAGCTCCTCATAGCATACGTTTTTCAACGGATTTTCCAGATCCAGGTCGTTGATCGGCTGGATCAGCTCTCTTGTCTGCCTTTGGACAAAAATGAACTCCATGATCAGGACAAGAAGCATCAGAATTCCCAGAACCACAATGCTGGAAAACCAGGTAGAATAAATGGAATCCACTGTCTTTCCAACGCGGAGCACACTTCCGTCATCCAGTTTTACTGCGTAGTAGAAGGTTTTTTTCGCAAAAGTCTCGGAATAGCGGATGCTTTCACTTGTTCCCTCTTTTTCTGCCTGGATGAATTCCGGCCGGTTGCTGTGGTTTTCCAGCTTTTCCGGTGTTGCCTCGGAATCATAACGAACGGTTCCGTCCTTCGCGATCAGTGTTACACGGCTGGTCGATACGTTTCCAAGCTTCTCTGTGAGATAAGAATCTCCAAGCTCTTCCATACCAACGCAGATGTACTGAGCTTCCTCCCGGACTCCCTGCTGCATATATGTGTTGAACCGGTTATAGGTTACCACACTGGCTGCCAGGAATGTAACCAGAACAGCCAGAACGATCATGACACTGGTGTGATTCAGAATCTTTTTTTTCATAAGTGATCTCCTATCCGGTATCCCACACCTCGCACGGTTTCAATGAGATTTCCTGCCTCCCCAAGCTTCTGGCGCAAAGTTCTCACATGAACATCCACAGTTCTCGTCTCTCCGTCAAAATCATATCCCCACACATGGCAGAGGATCTGGTTCCTGGACATGACCAGCCCCTTGTTTTCCAGAAGATATTCCAGAAGCTCGAATTCTTTTCGGGTAAGCTCCTTCATCTCTCCCTGATAGCTGACCTCATGGCGGGACACATTCACACGGAGTCCCTTGCAGTGCAGCTCCCGCTCCTCACTCTGTCTCGCACAGCGGCGAAGGACTGCTTTTACCCTGGCTACGAATTCCATCATTCCGAAAGGCTTTGTAATATAGTCATCTGCTCCGCCTTCCAGACCTTTTACCTTGTCGAATTCTGCTTCCTTTGCTGTTACCATAATCACCGGGATATCTCTCGTCCTGGTATCACTTTTCAGCCGTTTCAGAATATTATATCCGTCCTCTCCCGGAAGCATGATATCCAGCAGAATCAGCTCCGGCAGATTTTTTTTCATGGCTGTGTCAAGCTCTGACCCTGTTTCAAAGCCTTCCGCCTCAAAGCCTGTTGTCTCCAGGGTATAGACAAGAAGCTCCCGGATGTTTCTTTCATCTTCCACACAGTAGATCATTCTCCATACCTCTCCGTTTGTTTTATTTATAACTCTCAAAAAAATTTCTCTGTATCTTCAGTATAACTTCTTTCTTTTTACTGCACAAGCCCTGGTATCTGCTTTATAGACAGACAACCAGGGCGTGTGTGTTTATTTTCTTATCTTATTGTGCTCCTGACAGTGCTACTGCCTGTCCGGCCTTCTTACCGGCAGCGGCTTCTCCTGACAGCGGCGGCAGCGGATACTGATTCCGTATCATCTCAAGCTCGTGATAGAAGGTCTCATCCGGGCTGTGCTTGAGCTGCTTCAGATGCTGATGCGTATCAAAGGAATCCTCATGAACCTGCGTCACACAGACGCCGATGTTGGAGCAGTGATCCGCAACTCTCTCCAAGCTGGTAGTTACATCCGAGAGAATAAAGCCCATTTCAATGGTACATTCCCCGGCGCGAAGCCTCTGAATATGCCTGTATTTCAGCTCTTTGCTCAGCTCATCGATTACCTCTTCCAGCGGCTCGATCTCTCTGGCCAGCTGCACATCCTGATTTTCATAAACTTTATATGCAATATCCACAATATCCTCAACTGCATGTTCCATCACACGAAGCTCTTCCAGGGCTTTTTCCGAAAAATGAAGTCCTTTACTGTAAAGCTCCTGGGCTGATTCCATAATGTTCACACCGTGATCGGATATCCTCTCAAAATCTCCGATACAGTGCAGCATAATGGATATGCTGTGGCTGTCATGAACAGAAAGATCTTTCTGGTTCAGCTTTACAAGATAGGTTCCAAGCTCATCCTCGTAGCGGTCTACCTTCTTCTCGGATTCCTCGACCTCTTTCTTTCCTTCCTCCGTAAAATGCTTCAGAAGATCCAGTGCCGTGAACAGCGTTCTGTGTGAATCCTCTGCCATTTTTCTTGCTGCATTTCTGCTCTGTTCAACTGCAAATGCCGGTTTCTCCAGGAAACGGCTCTCCAGGATCATAAAATCCGGATCAGCTGCAGGTGCTTTTTCTTCTTCCTTCTTATCACGGATGGTAAGACAGGCAAGCTTCTCCAGTCCTTTGGAAAACGGAAGCAGTACCAGTGTTGCACTTACGTTAAACGTACTGTGCAGAATTGCGATTCCAGCCGGTGTTGCTGCCTGTGACATAAAGGAAAAATGTACGGCTGCATTGACGGTATAAAATACTGCCATAAAAAGCATTGTTCCGATCAGGTTAAAGTACAGATGCACCATCGCCGCACGCTTTGCATTCTTGTTTGCTCCGATCGCAGATAAAAGTGCGGTGATGCAGGTACCGATGTTCTGTCCCATGATAATCGGAAGTGCTGCGCTGAACGGCACCATTCCTGTCAGACAGAGTGCCTGCAGAATACCCACCGATGCTGAGGAAGACTGAATAATAGCTGTAAGTACAGCTCCTGCCACTACTCCCAGAAGCGGATTAGAAAATTTCACAAGCAGTCCGGTAAACTCCGGTACCTCTGCAAGCGGCTCCACAGCCCCGCTCATGGCGTTCATTCCATACATCAGAATGGCAAAGCCTACAAAGATGGTTCCGATGTCTTTTTTCTTCTGGCTCTTTGTGAACATGATCAGGATCACGCCGATCAGAGCAAGGATCGGTGAAAATGATGTCGGTTTAAAAAGCCGGATGATAAAGTTATCACTCTGGATTCCTGTAAGGCTTAAGATCCAGGAGGTTACTGTTGTTCCGATATTCGCTCCCATGATGATTCCCACAACCTGGGACAGCTTCATAATTCCTGAATTTACAAATCCTACGACCATGACTGTAGTCGCAGATGATGACTGAATAACTGCAGTGACGCCCATTCCAAGAAGAACTGCTCTTATCGGACTGGATGTAAGTGTTTCCAGAATACGTTCAAGTTTTCCGCCTGCTACCTTAGCAAGCCCGTCGCCCATCAGGTTCATTCCATAAAGGAAAATGGCAAGGCCGCCAAGCAATGCCAGTACACTGAAAAAATCCATGATTCTCTCCTTCACTTTCTCATATTTGATATGTTTGATCTTCGATTTCTCATTTCGACATTTTTCATGATAGCGGCCCTTTGTAAAGTTTTCCCCACCGGAATGTAAAATCTGTGTAAAAAAATAAGGCAGGTTCTCCTGCCTTATCATTTCGGTTAAAATCCACGGATCTCTTCGTCTTCAGATCCTGTCTTGTCAATAGACTTGATCACAAGGTAATAGCTGTAGCCATCATTAACCTTCACCTCAACACGGTCGCCAACGCGATGGCCACGAAGAGCTTTTCCGATGGGGGATTCGATACTGATACGGTTCTCCATGGAGTTTCCTCGGATGGAAGTGACAAGCTTGTACTTCTCGATCTCATTGTCCTCCTCAAAAAGCACCTCTACGATATCGTCCATTCCCACCTCATCTGCTTTGGAATCATCGGATACGATGGATGCTGTCTTCAACATTCTCTCCAGATAGCGGATACGACTCTCGTTCTGGTTCTTGTGCTTCTTTGCCGCGTAATATTCAAAGTTCTCGCTTAAGTCACCCTGGGCACGTGCTTCCTTCACGGCTTCGATGGCTTCCTTACGTACCACCAGTTTGCGGTGTTCGATTTCCTGCTCTATTTTTTCAACGTCCTTGCGTGTAAGCTGCTCTCTCATGATCTGTGGCATCTCCTTTTTTTCTGTTTACCGAAAATACCATATCAGATAGTTTCCTGTTTGTCAAACAGCGCAGGCTGTCTCTGCCTCTTCCGTACGTTGTCTTATACGCTGTTCAATATAGCCTGCCATATGTTCTTTTGGAATATCCAGTAACATGGAAAATTCAGAATAGAGATGATCCTCTGCCATTTTCAGATACCGTTCATCAGTAGCGGTTGTTTTTTTGCCATGGGAAAGTCTGGCCTGTTTACGAAGATAGATGGTCTTGATGATCCGTAAAAGATCTCTGCACTCACAGGTGCGGATACATTTCTTGTAGCTGTCCTCACGGAACTTCTCATTCTCAATACTCAGTGTCTCTATTGAAGGAATCTCATCGATCAGCCGCTCTGCTTCTTCTTTTGAGATAATTGCACGAAGCACCTGCTTGCCGCCTTCCACCGGTGTAAAAATCTTCCCTTCTGTCTCTCCTCCCGGCTTCAGTACATAATAAAGCCTCTCTGCGGAAGAGCCGTCCACCTTCATAGTGGTAACTCCTGTCACCTGACAGATTCCGGTACGACCATACACAACATATTCGCCTGTTTCAAACATTTTTCCACATCCTTCCTCTGTTATTCTTGTCTTTACTGCTTTTCTGTGGCGTTCATTGTGCTTTTTAAGCATTCCAATATTTATTGAATTGCTCTAATGAAAACTCCCTGGCTGGTATAAGATCCAGACAAGGAGTTTCTCACTGAGGATTCTATCCTTATTTTACTACTTTTTCCATTTATTTGCAAAAGAATTCAAAAAGCTTTTTTATTTTTGTGAAATATGCTCATAACTGGACGTGTATAGGATTTGTGCAGTTTTTACAATGCATATGTGCATATTTTCCGAAAATAAGCAGGCCGCACATTTTTCAGATGTACAGCCTGCTTTTGCATTATATTTCTTCTTTTTTCTTTCTTCCCAGACGGATATCTTCCATATGAGACTTTAATTCCGGTGTCATATTGTCGAACAGGTAGTTCTTCGTGTTGTCACGGCGCTCCTTCCATTCCTCCCTGAGCTGTTTTTTCGCGGAAGCAATCTCGTCCTGAAAACCACGGGCTGAGATTCTTGCTGCGCCCTGTCCCATGATGATGATCTGCTCCAGACCATCGGAAGTTGCAACTGCCACATTATGTTTCCGTCCGATTTCATGGACTGTACGTTCAATGTACTGATCTGCTGTTTCCGCTTCTTTCGTATATACCACATGAATGTTATGATACTGGAAAGTTTCCTCCGGGTGTCCCTCCACGCGGTAGGCATCGAATACCAGGATCAGGATGCAGCCCTTGATTCCCTGATAATCACTTAAAATGTCCATTAATTTGGTCTGAGCTGCATGAAAATCTGTCTGCGCCAGATCTCTTAAGTCCTCCCATGCAAAAATAATGTTACATCCATCCACCAGAAGGTATTCATCTCGATGGATCACAGGATTGTTGTTTTTCCATGCGCCCTGACTGGTTTTTGCCGGTGTGGCAGTCCCCTTGGAAAAGCTGCTGCCACTTTCCACATTTCCGAAGTTCCGGCCGTTATCGTTATATTTCTTCGATTTCACCGGTCCAAAAGTTTTCTCAAAGATCGCTTTCAGCTCTTTTTCTTCTTCATAACTTCCATACATGGAGGTGTATTTTCCACGGGATTTATTTCCTGTCCTATAAACCGTACTGTTTGAATCTCCATTCTGAACGCTGTGGTTCTGCGGTGCTCTGCTGCCGGTTCCTTCCTGCAAATCATCATACGCATCGTCCCATTCCGGAAGCTCTGTGCCTTCCAGATGCATGTATTCCTCCACCTCATACCAGGGAACTACAAAGCCTGCTCCATGGGCACAGAATACAGAGCCTGTAGGATTCTCCAGATCCCGCTCCGAATCATAGCCGATCTCTTCTGCGATCTTTTCCGAATCCTGGCATGGCTCATAGCCTTTTAAGGTACAGGTGAGATGCCCTTTTCCTCTTGTGTAGGAAACTACCTGGCTCTGATAGTCGCGCATTTTTTCCACAGGCGCGCTTCCTGTGATCACAGCCATCTCGCCTTCAGTCTCCGGCCCCTGGAAACTGCCCTGCATCCGCTGGATATCCGTCATGGCACGTCCCACATTCTCTGCCGGAAGTTCCAGGCGAAAGCTGTAATATGGCTCCAGCAATACTGTCTGTGCTTTCTTTAATCCCTGACGCACAGCCCGATAAGTGGCCTGACGGAAGTCGCCACCTTCTGTATGCTTCAGATGTGCCCGACCGGTAAGCAGCGTGATCTGCATATCCGTGATCGGGGAACCTGTAAGAACGCCCAGATGCTCTTTTTCCTCCAGATGAGTCAGGATCAGCCGCTGCCAGTTCCGGTCAAGCTGGTCTTCATTGACCGCTGTAAAAAACTGCAGCCCACTTCCGCGCTCGCCAGGCTCCAGAAGAAGATGCACCTCCGCATAGTGTCGCAGCGGTTCAAAATGTCCCACACCTTCTACCGGTGCAGCAATGGTTTCTTTATATACGATATTTCCGGTTCCGAATTCCACAGCCACGTGAAAACGCTCCCAGATCAGATGCTTCAGGATCTCGATCTGTACCTCGCCCATCAGCATGGCGTGAATCTCTCCCAGCTGCTCGTCCCACATAATATGAAGCTGTGGTTCTTCCTCCTCCAGCTCCTTCAGGCTTTTCAGCATTTTGTGGGCGTCGCAGCCTTCCGGAAGGATGATCTGATAATTCAGGACAGGTTCGAGAACCGGCATGGCAGATTCCTTCTCGATTCCAAGACCCTCGCCCGGGTAGGTTCTGGTCAGGCCTGTTACAGCACAGACGGTTCCTGCCTCTGCTTCTTTTATCATATCGAATTTTGCACCGGAATAAATGCGGATCTGATCGGCCTTTTCCGCCCAGACCTCATCCTCTGGGATCCCTTTTCGTTCTGCATTTGTCAGGGTTTCCTTAACTTTCAGGCTTCCTCCGGTGATCTTCATATACGTGAGACGGTTGCCCTGATCATCCCTGGCAATCTTAAATATTCTGGCACCGAATTCAGACGGGTAGGACGGAACTGCCATATACGACTCCATTCCATAAATAAAGGCATCCACACCTTCCATTTTCAGTGCAGACCCGAAGAAACAAGGGAAAAGTTTCCGCTCCAGGATCAGCTTCGCCACTTCCTTCTTTGGGATCTCGCCAGTTTCCAGAAAGCTTTCCAGAAGCTCTTCGTCACACATGGCGATATTTTCCAGGAAATCATCGGTTCCGTTGACAGACTCTCCGCTTCCGGATTCCTGTGCCGGGTTCTGCCCGCTATTCGTCTGGAGCTGCCTTGTCTGCATTCCGGAGTTATCCACCGTTTCTGATCGTATTGCAGCCTTTTCTGCACCAGTACAGTCCAGTTCTCCATTGAAATCCACACAATTTCCACTCAGTTTCTTTTTCAGCTCACCTAGAAGTGTATCCCTGTCAGTTCCCTCCTGATCCATCTTGTTCACAAAAAGAAATGTGGGGATCTGATACTGATTCAGAAGTCTCCAAAGAGTCTGTGTATGCCCCTGCACGCCATCGGCTCCGTTGATCACCAGGATCGCATAATCCAGTACCTGCAGCGTACGCTCCATCTCCGCCGAAAAGTCCACATGTCCCGGCGTGTCCAGCAGGGTCACTTCCAGATCTCCCATAGAAAAAACTGCCTGCTTGGAAAAAATGGTAATGCCCCGCTCCCGCTCCAGCTCGTAGGTATCCAGATATGCGTCCTTGTGATCCACACGTCCGGCCTTACGGATCCTTCCACATTTAAAAAGCAGGCCTTCCGATAATGTCGTCTTTCCTGCATCAACATGAGCCAGAACACCAAGGCTTATTTTTTTCGCTTTTTCTATATTCTGAGGTTTTTTTTCCATAAAAATACCCCTTTCTGTCTTGTAGTGATACTCACTATCATACCATAGAAAGGGGTATAAGTCGAATTTAGTTCGTTTTTATCAGAATCTTTATCAGAATATCTTAGTGGTCCATTTGCTCATATCCCAGACTTCATTTACCACATCCTGATAAAATTCCGGCTCGTGGCAGATGAGAAGGATACTTCCGCGGTACTCGCGGAGTGCTTTTTTCAGCTCGTCCTTAGCGTCCACATCCAGATGATTGGTCGGCTCGTCCAGAAGGAGAATATTCGTATCGCGGTTCACCAGCTTGCAGAGACGTACCTTCGCCTGCTCACCACCGCTTAATACCCGTACCTGGCTCTCAATATGCTTCGTTGTCAGGCCGCATTTTGCCAGTGCGGAGCGCACCTCATACTGGGAAAAGGACGGGAATTCCTGCCATAGCTCCTCGATACAGGTAGTCCGGTTCTCACCCTTGACCTCCTGCTCAAAATATCCGATCTCCAGATTCTCTCCCTGCTCTACGCTTCCGGAAATCGGCTTGTTCAGCCCCAGAAGGCTTCGAAGCAGTGTCGTCTTACCGATACCGTTGGTTCCCACCAGTGCGATCTTCTGGCCACGCTCCATAGTGAAATTCAGAGGCTTGGAAAGTGGTTCGTCATATCCGATCACCAGATCATGTGTCTCAAAAAGCATCTTGCCCGGTGTACGTCCATAGCGGAAATTGAACTCCGGCTTCGGTTTCTCTGCAGCCAGCTCAATCACATCCATCTTATCCAGCTTTTTCTGGCGGGACATGGCCATATTTCTTGTAGAAACACGCGCCTTGTTTCTGGCTACGAAGTCCTTCAGCTCGCTGATCTCCTGCTGCTGTTTGCGGTAGGCTGCCTCAAGCTGCGCTTTTTTTACTGCATAGACTTCCTGGAAATGATCATAATCTCCTACGTAGCGGTTCAGTTCCTGATTCTCCATATGATAAATGATATTTACCACGGAGTTTAAGAACGGAATATCATGGGAGATCAGAATAAACGCATTCTCATAATCCAGGAGATATCTTTTCAGCCATGCAATGTGCTCTTCATCCAGGTAGTTGGTCGGCTCGTCCAGAAGAAGAATATCCGGCTTCTCCAGCAGAAGCTTGGCAAGAAGTACCTTGGTTCTCTGGCCACCACTTAAGTCCGTAACATCACGGTCCAGACCGAGATCAAGAAGTCCCAGTGCCCTGGCAACCTCCTCCACCTTTGCATCAATGGAATAAAAATCATGAAGCGTCAGCTCATCCTGGATAGTTCCCAGTTCTTCCATGAGTGTATCCATTTCCTCCGGATCTGCAGTTCCCAGCTCGTCACAGATCTCGTTCATGCGCTCTTCTTTTTTCAGCAGCGGGTCAAAAGCAGATTTCAGCACCTGGCCGATGGTCATGCCTTTTCCCAGGACTGCATGCTGATCCAGATAGCCTGCGTGGACATTTTTTGCCCATTCTACCTTGCCCTCATCCGGCATCAGTTTTCCGGTTACGATACTCATGAATGTGGATTTTCCCTCGCCATTGGCACCCACAAGTCCAATATGTTCTCCCTTCAGAAGCCGGAACGACACATCTTCAAAAATCGCTCTGTCGCCAAAACCGTGTGTCAGATGTTCAACGTTTAAAATACTCATAAATCAAAATTCCTCAATCTTTTATAATCGATCATTTTTCTGTTACATACTGATGATTCCCAGCACATTTGCAATAGAGCTCAGCAGTACAATGATCAGGCAGACCGGTGCCAGATACCTGATAAAGAAACGATACAGCCCTTTTCTATGGAATTTAGAGGACTGCTCGATCTCAGCCGCGATCCTGTCGTAGCCCACAACACGCGTAACCAGGAAGCAGGTCGCAAGTGCTGCCAGCGGCATCATCACAGAGTTGGTCATAAAGTCAAAGAAATCCAGGAAATTCATTCCGAAGATCTTCAGAAAATCCAGAATTCCATAGCCCATGGAGGATGCACTTCCGAATACAAGCATGATCACTGCCATGAGAATACAGCTTTTTCCTCTGCTCCAGTGAAGCTCATCCATAAATGTGGATACACTGGTCTCCATAAGCGAAACCGCACTGGTCAGTGCTGCCAGAAGTACCAGCAGGAAAAACAGGATTCCTGCTCCTGTTCCAACTCCCATGGTCGCAAAAACCTTCGGCAGTGTAATGAACATCAGGGACGGCCCCGCCTGCAGTGTCTCCGGGTTTCCGCCGGAAAAAGCAAATACTGCCGGAATGATCATCAGTCCTGCAAGGATCGCAATACCGGTATCGAAGATTTCTACCTGCGTGGTGGACTGCTCGATATCCAGCTTCTTATGCATATAAGAACCGTAGGTATAAAGGATTCCCATGGCAATAGACAGGGAATAGAACATCTGCCCCATAGCTGCCACGACCGTCATCCAGGAAAAATTCTCGAAGTTCGGCACCAGAAAATATTTCACTCCTTCTATGGCTCCCGGGCGACTGATGGAATATGCTGCAACGATCACCGCCAGTACTACAAGAAGCGGCATCATGATCTTTGACATGCGTTCCACGCCATTCTTGACACCACCAAGAATGATGGCAAATACAAGTGCGGCAAAAATAAGGAACCATACTTCCACCTGCCAGGAATCTGCAATAAAGCTTCCAAAGTAACCGTCTTCGGAAACCTTCTGTACATTTCCTCTGAAATATTCTGCCAGATATTTGATTACCCAGCCGCCGATCGTACTGTAATATGGCACGATCAGCATCGGGATCACTGCATTCAGCCATCCGCCTACTTTAAACGGTGCACTTTTTCCAAAATGCTCAAATGCTCCTACCGGACTCTTTCTTGTCATTCGGCCAAGTGCTGTCTCAGACATGATCAGCACATATCCAAATGACACTGTCAGCAGAATGTAAACCAGCAGAAACATTCCGCCACCGTATTTTGCCGCCAGGTAGGGAAAACGCCAGATATTTCCCAGACCTACCGCAGATCCGGCAACAGCCAGCACGTAACCGATCTTCCCGGAAAAACGCCCGCGCTGATGGCTGTGACCGGATTTTTTCTCTTCATTCATCCATAAAACCTCCTTATATTATCCTGTGTAAAAAAAAATCTCACAGGATCAACACCTATGAGAGATCTATATGAAAATATAGTATCAAAAAAGTATGTAAATGTCAAAAGAAAAAACCGCTCTATGCTTTATTATAACGTTCTGATGTATATTTTTCGTACACATTGTTCTGTGATATAATAATTATGTTGCTGCCCCAATCTGGCAACGGAAAGGGGGTGTCTTCATTGAATCCTATTACTTCTTTTTTAGTCGCTGTCGCGGCTGGTGTAGCCTGCCACTACATCATCAAATGGTTAGACAGCGATAAATAACAGCAACTAACCTCGGTTTGTGTACCGCAAAAGCACAAAAAGAAAGCTCCCGGAGTTCGCACCTCCGAGAGCTTTTGTCTTACATTGAATATCTATTACTTCTTTTGCCTATTGGCATTATATCATATGAATTTTTTGTTTGCAATATACCTAATATGCTTTTTCAGCGTATTCCTGCTTATATTATATCTATTCATCAAATCTATTTGTTTTATACTTCTATCGGTAAGAAATTTCTTTATATCTTCCTCAAGCTCTGGTGACATTTTATCAAGCTGTCCTGTCTTGCGTCCAGATTTCTTACTGCTGGCAGCAATTCCATCTTTTATACATTTTACCGTAATTTTTCTTTCTTGTTCTGCCCGGATTAACAGTTCTATTATATCTTGTAAAGATTTCTGGATAGTCTTATTGTGCCGTCATTATAATTATTTATCAGCATATTTTGACGTTTTTATAATAAACTTATTGTTGTTGTGTTTAAATGTCCCTTTAGGGGTTTCTCTATTTACTTAAATTCCAGGCATAAAAAACCTCGGAAAATCAATGTTTTCCGAGGTTTTAATAAATTTCTGCATAAGCTCCACAAACTGAACTCGAAAAAGACTTCTCTTTCTCTCGTTGTCGCTTCGCTCCAAATTATCGTTTGGAGAACTGTGGTGCACGACGAGCAGCTTTGAGACCGTATTTCTTACGCTCTTTCATACGTGGATCACGTGTAAGGAATCCAGCAGCTTTAAGAGCTGGTCTGTAGTCGCTGTCTGCCTCAAGGAGTGCTCTGGAAACACCGTGACGGATTGCTCCAGCCTGTCCTGTGTATCCACCGCCGTGAACGTTAACGATCACGTCGAATTTACCCTCTGTCTCTGTAAGAGCGAGTGGCTGACGAACGATAACTTTCAGAGTCTCAAGTCCGAAGTACTCATCGATGTCTCTTTTATTGATAGTGATTTTACCTGTTCCAGGTACCAGGTAAACTCTTGCGATTGATTTCTTTCTTCTTCCTGTTCCGTAGAATTTTGCGCTAGCCAATGTTTTCTACCTCCTATTAAAATGTTAAAACTTCAGGCTTCTGAGCCTCATGTTTGTGCTCTGGTCCTGCGTATACGAAAAGTTTCTTGTTCATAGCTCTTCCAAGAGGTCCTTTCGGAAGCATTCCCTTAACTGCGAGCTCGATAACCTTCCCAGGTTTCTTTGCTAACATTTCTTTTAATGTGGTCTCTTTCATTCCACCAACATACTCGGAGTGGTTATAATAAATCTTCTGCTCAAGCTTCTTGCCTGTAACTTTGATCTTATCAGCGTTTACAACGATTACATAATCTCCTGTGTCAACGTGCGGTGTAAACTGAGGTTTGTTCTTTCCTCTTAAAACACTTGCAACACCGGATGCCAGACGTCCCAGAGTGCAACCCTCTGCGTCAACTACATACCATTTTCTTTCGATTTTATCCGGATTAGCCATATAAGTCTGCATGGTCCTACCTCCTGTTATTTATCAACGATAATGTTTCTCAAACCGCGGTACTTCCGCGAAAAAGTAAATGGAAACGCGGGTGCAAAATAAATCGCGGAAATGTCCGAAACCGCTGATAAAATGCCGTCGCCGGGGCTATTGGCTCAAGCATCTTCGCACTACGTCACATTGAGTTATTATATTATAATGAATTGTGCCTGTCAACTGTTTTTTCATGTAATTTTCAACAAAATTCTCATCGAATCGGGATCAGGATTTTAAGTTCAAACCAGTTGTCCTTCTGGCAGGCCACAGTGGAGCCGCCGTACTTCTCCACAGTAGCGCAGATACTTTTCATGCCGTATCCATGAAGCCGCTTATCCTTCTTGGTTGTCACCGGCATTCCGTTTCGGAACTGGATCTTTTCATCGCAGTAATTCTCAGTACGGATGCGGACGAACTGTTTTTCTCTGGATACGTACAGCCAGATCAGACGTTTCTCTTTTTCCTTCTGGCGGCTGACACTCTCAATGGCATTATCCAGCATATTTCCAAACAGTGCACTGATATCCATATCATCCATGAATGACAGGCTCTGTCCCTCCATGATCACCTTCAGCTCGATCTCCCGTTTCTGGCATACCATAGATTTATTTGTAAGCATAGCATCCAGAATCCGGTTTCCGGTCTTGTTCTGCGTCTCATAAACCTTGATCTCATGCTCCATCTTATCCAGATATTCCTTTGATTTTCCGGTGTCTGTCTGGCTTCTCAGAAGATTGATCTGATGCTTCAGATCGTGATATTTCTGATTGACCACATCAATACTCTCCCTAGAAAGCTGATAATTCTTATACTGCATCTCCATGATGTTGCGGAGAGCATCTTTTTCCAGGCGGAGTTGCATCTCCTTGACCTGGATATGATAAGCGTACAGCACCGCCATCCCGCTTAAGTCCACCAGTGTACGGATGATATAGATATCCATTGCAAAACGCCCGCTGAACAGTCCGTTCTGATCCAGATAGCTTAAATTACTCATTCCAAAAACAGCAGCCGCAACGATAACCACAACAAGCAGCTCCCGGCGTGTCACATTCAGCTCCTCGATATCTTTTTTCAGATAACGTTCCATAAGAAAAAGGATTCCGAAAAGCAGTGCATAAACCACAGCCATGATCACCCATTCCCAGTAAAACCCGCAATCTGTCAGTTCATGGATGTAATAAAAAACCTGCCAGCACAGAGACGCCGCGAACTCTCCATTGATAAAAGCCTTCACACAGAAAAATCCAGCTTCCCGTACTGTAAAACGATTACATATGTAAATATAAAAATATAAAAGCCCGATGATCACCACCATAGCCGGAAGAAACAACGCATTTCCAACACCATGGGTCCATGTCATAAACAATAAAAGGAGGGCAAACTGAAGACAGCTTACCGCACCCAGCTTCCATCCCTCTAATTTTCTTTCGTTGGAGCCTGCGATCACAAGCCCCGACATGGCATAAGCTATGGCATAGTAATAACCTGGTGTATTCAACACCTCTCCTGCATTCATTTGCCCACCTCATTCAGATATTCATTTAATGCGTCAAGGAAAGGCTTCCGTCTGCTGCGGCTGACCTGGATCACGTCACCGTTTACGCATACGTCACTTCCCACATAATTCTCCACATACTCAAGATTCACGATATAGCACCGGTTACACCGGAAAAATCCCGCCGGGTCCAGCTGGCTCTCTGCATCCTTCATAGTTCCCTTGGTACTGTATTCCCCTTCTGTGGTATGATAGATCAGAAGATGATCCTGTACCTCCACGTAACAGATCTTCGCCACATCCAGCTTCTGCATTCCGCCCTTCAACGAGATCGTAATATATTCACTCGCTGAGGTCTTTACACGGGAAAGAGCTCTTCCCATACTCTCGGAAAAAGAAAACCAGGAAATTGGTTTCAGCATATAATCCAGTGCATTGACCTTATAGCCCTGTATGGCATACTGCGGTGCATTGGTGATAAAAATGATCTCCACATCTTTATCAAGCTCCCGGATCTTCTCTGCTGCCTTCATTCCGTTCATAAAAGTCATCTCTATATCCATAAGAAGCAGATCATAGTCTGCCGAATATCCCGTAACGATATCCTCTCCATCCTGAAATTCCCTTATGGAAAATTTCAGCTTCTGTTCTTTTTCGTATTTGTGGAGACAGGACAGAAGCGCCCTTCTGTCCTGCTCATTATCCTCTACTACTGCAATGCGGACCATAGCTGCCTTCACCCCCATGAAAACTACTTTTCACATGAGTTCAGTATACCAAGAAAGCCGCTTTGAAACAATACAAAAATCAGTCTTCCTCCCAGGTTCCACCGGCTGCGAGAACTGCTTTCTTCTGATTTTCCTTGATGATCTTATGATCCTCTTCAATGTGCTTCTCCACATCCAGTCTGCTCATCATAAATACGATGATGGCAAAGGAAATGACTTCCATTCCCAGGAATGCAAAAGCAAGCACATTTTCCACACCGCCCATCTGACGGTACACGATCTTTCCTGTGTAATCTGCCACATTGCTGATAATGGTAAGTGTGGACGGATCACAGGCAACACCTGTGTTGGTATATCCTGCAAAAGTAAGCAGGCCATTGATGATTCCTGTACAGATTCCGGTAAGTCCGACCATGATGGAACCATATACAGACATGGTAAATCCATCGCTTCGGAAACCGTTCTTCGCCTCCAGGTGATCCAGCACATCAGACAGAAGTGCCATGGTCACATACATAGCCGGAATACTGCCGATTCCTTTAAGGATCATTCCCACACACACCAGCACGAAGCTGTGCACATTGATAAAGCATACCAGACCGCCGATCACAGAAAAACATAAGCCTAAAACAACTGCACGTTTTTTTCCAAGCTTGTTGGCGATCGGCCATGCAACGAACATACCCACAGCTGTAGGAAGTCCACCGATCAGTCCCAGTGTTGACATCAGTGTTCCGGAGGTCTGCTCAGGATTGGCAGAATTGATCACGCTGTCAAACATCCATCTGGCATAAAAGCTCATGGAGCTGTTTTTTACCAGCTGTCCCAGCTGGAAAAGCAGAAAATAGAGAATGATGATCCACCAGTATTTGTTGCGGATACATCCCTGTACCTGTTTTTTCAGAGGAATTTTTTCTTCTTTTATATTAAGGTTGATGTTCTCCTCTGTGATACGCTCTCTTGTAAAATAATACTCAAGAAGAATACCAAAGAAACAGAACAGACACAGTACAATAGAAATGATTCTCCAGTGTGCATAGCTTGCCGTAACATCGATCTCACCGTTATCTGAAACAAAGAGATAGCTCTGAAGAAGGATCGGTACGATGATGCTGGCACCGATTCCCGCGGAAGCAACCATGGCTGCATTGGAAAATGTAGCCAGCATGCCTCGCTGTGAGGAATCTCTTGTAGACAATGCTACCATGGAACTGTGTGCTGTATAAAAACACGGATACGCAAGAGCATAGTACAGGTTATAGGACACTGCGATCCAGATCATCTGCACTGCATCACTTTTTCCGGTCGGGGTCATAAACAGAAGGAGCACTGCAACTACCACCATCGGCGCGGACAAAAGCATGTACGGTCTTGCTTTTCCCTGTGAAGTTCTTGTGTTATCGATCCATCTTCCAATGAGAAGATTTCCAAGTACTACAAAGATCACAGATACCACCGGCAGCATAGTTGCAAACACACCGAACTTCGTCCATCCCAGAACATCCACATAGTAACGGTTCAGATATGCACCGAAAATGGAGTTTGCAAGCATGGCGCAGAAAGGTGCCAGAAAATATCCGATGATCATCTCAGGGATCTTCACATTCTCTGATTTTATTTTTGTGCGGAAAATCGGGTTTTCCACAATTTTTGTGATTTTCACAGATGCTTTCCTCCTACTTCAGATCAAATGAGTGGAAATCAAAGGAGCCTTTTCCCTCATAAGAGAAAAACAGAGCTTCTTTTTTTTCAAGGCCTGTTATCTTCGCTGAAAAAGCCTTCCGCGCTCTGGATGCCTTTACAGGAATCTCAGCTACCGGTTTTCCGTTTTCTGCAGTTCTTACGTAAACAGTTCCGGAAGCATTTCCGCAGATATTGATGCAGATCTCCTTTGTCTCTGACAGATCAAAATATTTATATCCTGCCACAGCTCCATCACACATATGTGCCACATACTGATCCTCACCGGATTCCCTGTCTCCCCCCTTCTGGGTAAGATACGGATGTCCTGCCTTCGGATGCTTCAGCATGCTTAAGAAACGGGTTCCTTTCTTTCCGTATACATTGCAGGCAATGTAGGAAGGATAATGTCCAGTCCCATTTAACGGACTGTTATTCAGTCCACAGGATGTCATCTCTGCCTGGAGGAATTTTCCGTTCTCAAAACGGATTTCTTCAGCGCATGCCTGTCTGGAGGACTGCTTGCGGTTGCTGTGTCTGTGATAGAAAATATAGTATTTTCCGTTGATCTCAATAAGGCTTCCATGGGTATTTCCCGTGGAATTCTTTGCATGTTTTACATCATCCACACCTGGAAGTCCGATATCTCCGTTGCTGACCAGGATGCCGCCATATTCAAATCCGCCTGTGGGGTGATCGCTGGTGGCGTAGCACAGCTCATGGCTGTTTAAGGAACTGTAAATAAAATAATAGGTTCCGTTGAATTTACGCATGGAGCTTGCCTCCAGGAATGCATGACCTTCATAAGCCGTTCCCTTAGACTCTTTTTCTCCTGCAACACCGATATAGCCGGGGCCTTTTTTTACAGTAAGCATATCGGAAGGATCCAGCTCAAAGCACATCGGACCGTGCTCTGTAGGCTTGGAGCCGTCCAGAAGGATCGGGTTTCCCTGCAGTGCAAAACCGGTGTAAAGATAAAGCTTTCCGTCATCATCCATAAAAATAGCCGGATCAAACTGGAAAGGCTCTCCTTTTTTTCCGATAGGGGTGTTATCCTCATAATGAACATATCCGTAGAATTCATACTTACCTGCCGGTTTATCGCAGACAGCTACGGAGATCATCTTGGTACCACCCATGAAATAATAAAGGTAAAAACGACCATCAGGCCCCTGCACCATATCCGGTGCAGCGAGGCCATTGGTCAGTCGGATCCGCGGTGCCGCAGGATCCTGCTCTCTCTTATAGATACATCCTTCGTATCTCCAGTTGCCCAGGTCGTCTACCGGTGCTGACCAGCAGACGTAGTCACCAAGGCAGAAGTTCAGTCCGTTAAACAGGTCATGGGAACCGTAAATATAAACTCTTCCATCTACGACATGCGGTTCCGCATCCGGTACGTATTCGTAGCTTGGCAGATACGGGTTGAATGCCTGTTTTGTCTTCATTTAAATTCCTCCATTTAAACTCTTTTGTTTCTTTATGCTTCGATCTTTCTTCTGTTGAGGAAGCCGGAGATGATGGCGATCACAAGTGCCAGTACGTAAGCTACCACAGCTACCTCAAAAGTAACAGTCAGTTTTGCAAGTCCGACGCTGACACTCTGGATATAAGATGCTGCGCTTTTTGCAAAAATGGCAGTTGCAACAGCTTCCAGAATGGAATACACGATTGTCATGTTATCCCACATCGGGCGATATCCCTTTGCCAGTGTCAGGATCATCTCCATAAGACCTGCTACGATGGCGATCACTGTAAATACAACGATCACAGCTTCCAGATTATTTTTTTCCAGTCCATACATGATATATCCGATCAGCGCAACCACAAGGGCGATCACAGAAATTCCTGAGACATAGATGCCGGCTGCTGCTTTTCCGAAAAATTCCTTGATATTCATCAGCTCTTCCTCCTACTGTTCTTTCTTGATCTTACGCGCCTTGCGGATGTAAAGTACCAGACACAGAAGTGTCAGTGCACCGAAGAGTACATCCACACCGATGAGACCTTTCTGCCATACAGTGAGTACATAATCAACGCTTGTGCTGTCTGTTACACCATTCATAAGGTTGCTGTTTACATACGCATATAATGTGTAGTGCAGAGATTCCTTGATACGTTTCTGGAGTGCCAGATCGTTCTGTACTGTTTTTGCGTTCAGATCACTGTAGGAATCCAGGCTTGTGTTAAGGAGAAGGTCTGTTCCTGCAAGAAGTCCCTCGTCCCATCTCTGATAATCCTCAGAGGAAAGCATATCTGTGTTTTCCCAGCCTTTGAAGCCCCACTCATTTCTTACGACCTCTGTGCTTAAGCTTTCGCTCATTCCGACCCATGTACAGCCGATACGGTTGTAGGCATTCATAAGGCCCTTAGCCTGACCTTTTACAAAGCTGATCTGGAATCCGCGGAGCTCGTTTTCACGAAGTGCCTGCTCATTTCCGAATGTAGCAAGGCCGCTTCTATTTACTTCCTGGTTGTTAAATGCAAAGTGTTTTGGAGCGAGGATACAGCCTTTGTCCTGTGCTTTGAGGATCTCTGCCGCTCCCAGCTCTCCGGTAAGAACACTGTCCTCAGAGAAGTATTCCTGATTTCTTCCGCAGTATGGTGTGCGGTGAAGGTTCAGGCCCGGTGCATAGATGGTTGTAATGTTGGTCCACAGAGAATCCTCTGCAAAAATATCTCCCTGGTCTGCTGCCAGCTCTTTGTTAAAAGTAGCTGCCAGTGTCGGCTCTGTCGGGAATGTTCCACACTCATAGGAAGCATTCTCATCCTTGGAAGAAACATAAGCAGGATCCTCAGACTCACTTGCCTTCCAGTATGTAGAAAGTACTTTTCCACCAAAAGCATCGATGATTCCGTTCGGTCCGTCTGCATCCAGTCCGCCGATCAGGTCAATGGAAGCGATCGGCTCAATACCGGAACCGCCAAGCTGGATAAAGTTGGTAGCCTCATCCAGTGTGATCTGGCTCAGAAGCTGATCCCATTTCTCATCGTCATAGTCAAGACCTTTCAGGTCAATGATGTGAAGATCTCCTGCCTGTCCCCATTTTACCTCAGAAGTATCATCATCCTTGGAAATGGTGTAGGAATCTCCTTTGATCAGATCCTGCATTTCTTCGGTCGCTTCAATACTGTCGTAAGTTTTCGGCCAGGTTCCCTCCCAGTCATTTCTGGAAAGATAGGTAACTGTGCCATCCTGGTAGGTATTGAGATTTGCATCATCAAACTGGTTGGTGATCTCATTTCCTGTTACAGAAGACATTGCATAAGTTGTGGTATCCAGACTGTCCTCTTTATAGGACACTGCCAGATCTTTATTTCCATCAACATCCATGCCGTCTGCTGTTGTGTAACCTTTTGCTGCAAGGATGTTGTTCAGTGCCTCATGTGCGCCGTTTCCTACTGCAAAATAGTAATCACCCGCGTCCATGATATAGGTCTTTGCTGTTGTGTAATCATAAGCAGCGAAGTATTCCTTCGGAGCGCTGACTTCCACTGTTTCAGACTCGCCCGGTTTCAGCTCTTTTGTCTTCTCAAAACCAATCAGCTGGACAGAAGCTTTTTCTACATTGTTTTCTTTATCATAATCTGTATACGGAGTCTGTGCATAAAGCTGTACTACGTCTTTTCCTGCCACATCTCCTGTGTTTGTGACCTCAACAGAAAGTGTTACGGTATCTCCGGAATAATCAAAGTTTTTGATATTCTGCTCAAAGCTTGTGTAGGAAAGACCATAACCAAATCCGTAGGAAACCTCCTGGTCATAATTCCAGGAACCGTTGTCGCCGGAAGCTCCTGCCTCAGAGTCTGCATTGCCCTGTTTCAGTACAGTATCCTCATATCTTGTCTCATAATATTTATAGCCTGTGTAAATACCCTCGCTCTCTACCACGTAATTAGAACCACTGTAGTTAGAAGCTCCGAAGTTTTTCTCTGTTGCATTTGTGAATGTATAACTTCCGAAGTTTGCCATAGCCGGGGAAGATACAGAGCTTACTGCGTAAGTATCCGGCAGATGTCCGGAAGGGCTTACCTCACCGGTAAGAACAGAAGCAACACCTTTCAGTCCTACAGTTCCCGGCTCGCCGATCCAGAGAATGCTGTCGATATCTTTATCTTCTTTCAGCTCCTCGATCTCCATCGGGTTATCGGAGTTGATCAGAACAATGACCTTATCGAAATTCTTCTTCGCCTCGTTGATCATGTCACGCTCTACGTCCTGAAGTCCAAGTGCAAGATGTGTTCCGTCACCGTCTTTTACATTGTCTGTACTGGTTCCGAAATCATCTGCCTCACTGCCCTGACGTCCGATCACAACAATAGCTGCATCGTTATAGTCACTGTAGCTTGCACGCTCAGTATCTGTGTACTTATCAACCGGAACCTCACCGGTACGGATGGTCTGTGGCTCCATCTCTGCACCTGTAAATCCAAACCAGGTCGGTGCCAGGGACATACGCTTGTAATCTTCGCTCATGCTCTCATAGAAGCTCCACATAGTAGGATTGACTTCAATTCCTGCATCCTCGAAACATTCCTTGAAGCTTAAATCCTGTTTTGCAGGAGAGCTGCTTCCTACGGTTCCGCCATATACCGGAGCGTAGCTTGTCATTCCGAAAAGAGTGACCTTTGGAGATTTCTTAAGAGGAAGTGCCTGATCTTCGTTTTTCAGAAGTACAGTTCCCTCTTCCTGAATCTTTGTCATGACCTCATTTCTGGCATTGATCAGATCTGTGGTATTGTCATAATCTGATTTGTAGTAATAAGCATCATCGCTGTCGCTGGTCTCACCGGTAACGGAAATGTTGGTCGTTCCCAGATATTCGTTGATCTTGGATGCCCACGCATTGGCAATGGTCGTTGTTCCAAGTGCCACCACCAGAAGCGAGGATGTGAGACCTGTAAGGCCTCGAAGAGCTCTTGTGGATCGTTTGTTCTTCATCTTCTCTATTCCTCCCGAAGTTCTGTTTATCAGTTGTCCCGAGTATAGCATTGATTTTTGATTCTTTTACATTCTGACCGCCAACGGTAATTTTTTTAACGTAATCGGAACGTGTTTTTTGTATAGATTTAACATACTTTATTTATGTTGCACAGTTTTTTTGTGCTATTTTTATGCACTTTTCACAATTTCTGACCATTTTCTACTGTCTGACAGGAATTTCACATTTATAAGTTTCTTTTTCATCGGAAACGGTCAGCATTACGCTTCCGTTCTTTCCTGCACGGACCACAGCCATTGCTTCTCCGTAGTATGTTTTTGTTGTATCCTGTGCGTAATTTCCTTCCACATAAGCGCAGGCACTTCCCAGTCCTTCCAGCGTTCCGTTCTCCACCGAAACCTTCAGCTCATGCTTTTCCATTGGCTTCCAGCTGCCCTTGCTGTCTGTGTACTGCAGGGGGATAAAAAGAAGCTCTTCCGGTTCTGCGAGCGTTTTTTCCGGGCAAATGGAAAGGATCGTATCTGCCCCTGCTGTCTGTAATGTCTGACGTCCCAGTTCACGGCCATCCGAATCATAGGAAATGGCTGTGATCTCACCGTCATGATAAGTCACCTGGAATTTTGTCCGGCATTTCTTTACTTTTTTTCTGCCCACAGTCTCGCCGTTGATCAAAAGCTCCACCTCTGCTGCCCTGGCAAAAACCTCCACCTCGGTACTCTCGCCGTCACATCCCCGCCATGACCAGCTCTCCAGTGCCTTGGTGAGTGCCCAGCCTGTGAGCTGCAATTTTTCTTTCTGATATACTGGCTTCACTGCAATAAACGGTCCTTTTTCCTGTTCGAAAGCAACTCTTGCGTAAGCCGCCTCTGCTCTTGGTTTACCCAGAAGGTCAATACGGCCGTTGTTTCCGGTCATTCTGGTATGTGGTGCCTCGTTTTTATAATCACTGTACTCCGCAGCGCCGTCTCCTGTCTCACCGATATAATCCCAGCCTGCCCAGACAAAATCCCCGATGATCCGGTTGTTCTTTTTTGCGATCTCCCAGAAATCATAGGCATCCTTGCAGAAAGTCTCACTTCCAAGAATGAGGCGCTTCGGATATTTCTTAAGATCATGCTTATAGCGGAAAAGTCCATAGTTATAACCTGCGATATCCATTGCTGCATAGGCGTCACGGGTCTTCCAGTCGCATGGCGGAAGGGTCGCACCCATTTTCATAAAATAATCTCCGGCAAGGCATGCCAGGGTATTATAGAATTCACTGCCTACCGGCTTTTTCTTTTTGGAGGCATCTTTTGCAGCCTTTTCTGCTGTTTTTTCTGCCTTGTCATCGCTGTATACACCAAGACCGATGGAGCTTAAAAAATTAAAGAAAATGTTGATTCCACAGGTGACTGGTCTTGTACCGTCCAGGCTGTGCAGATATTCTGTCATACATTTCGTAAACGCGATTCCTTTTTTCTGGGCAGTCTCTGCCACCTCATTTCCTGTGGAATACATGATCACAGAAGGATGGTTGAAATCCTTTTCTACCATATCCCGAAGATCTTCTTTCCACCAGTCTTTCAGCTCGGTGGCATAGTCATACTTTGTTTTGTGGATATACCATACATCCACATACTCATCCATCACCAGCATTCCCTGGCGATCACAGGCATCAAGAAGTGCCTTTGAGCATGGATAGTGAGAAGAACGGATGGCATTGTAGCCGTTTTCCTTAAGAATACGCACCTTTCGCTCTTCTGCCTCCGGGAATGTACAGGCTCCCAGAAGACCGTTGTCATGATGGACACAGGCACCACGGAGGATCACTCTTTTTCCATTTATGGTCATACCATCGCACTCATTCCAGTGAAGTGTGCGGACGCCAAAGCTCTCATATACCTGATCATTTCCAAAGGTGGCCTTCAAGGTATAAAGGTAAGGCGAATCCGGGTTCCAAAGCTTTGCGTCCGGGATTTCCAGAAGAAATACCGCTTCTGGAGCTGCTGTTTCTTTTTTGGAAAGAGCCCGTTTTTCGGATATTTTTTTTCCAGAAGCAACTATTCTTTCTCCGTCCAGAACCTGGATCTCCGCGTTTCCCGGAACGGAAGTCTTCACTTCCACCTCAATCTGCACAGGCTCCAGGCTGATGGTGCGGATGCGGATGCCATTGACCGGAATGTGCTCTTTTTCCCCAAGATACAGATTCACAGGACGGTAGATTCCCGTTCCTGAATACCAGCGGCTGTTTGGCTGATCTGCATTTCTGGCGATCACGCGGATCGTATTTTCCTCTCCGTAACGCAGAAATTCATTCAGCTCCACATAAAAATTCGTGTATCCATAAGGGCGAAAAGCTGCTTTTTTTTCGTTAATATAAATTTCCGCGTTATGATATACACCTTCGAATTCCAGAACTGCCTTCTTATCCACATCCTCAGCAGGTACAAAAAAGCTCTTTGTGTATTCATAATCTCCGCCAATATACCATCCGATATTGCCCTCTCCCTGGCTTTCCTCCGTACGCGCCTCACTTCTCATGGCATCGTGTGGAAGTGTTACTTTTATCTCCGGCTCCTTCCTTGTGATACATCTGCATGTCCAGTTTTTATTGAACTCTCTTTTTTCCATCTTTTTCGTTTCTTCCTTTTCTTCCAGATACTAAAGCGAACATGTACATCCGCATTCCTGTTTTTTCGAACAAGCCATATAAAAAAGCCGGGCACCACATGTTTCAGTGTTGTCCGGCTGTGTTCCTGTTCATCCCGTACCCAGGAACCCGGCTGCTTTTCTCTGCTTTCCACTATACCTGCTGCACCTCAAAAATGCAAACACAGTTGGCGGTCAAAACATGACCGTTTACGAAAAGCCGCCTCTGCTCTATTTTATTTTTCAGATAAATCCTTTTTTCCGCACATTCCGGTAAACCACGATCTGGTAGAGCACAACGCTGATCCAGCCGATTCCGGTAGCAAATGCAACTGCCTCCAGTCCCATTTTTCCAATCAGAAGATAGGAAAGGATCACACGGATAGAAATGTGAAGTGTACTTCCGATCACCGGGACGGAGATCTTTCCGATTCCACGGAAGAATCCCACACCTGCATTTCCGATAAAATTCAGAATGTAAAAAACAGAAATCACATTCATATAGAGCACTGCGTTCTTCATTGCCACCTCAGAAGGATTTCCCATGAGAAGCAGCACCGCACCTCTGGTCAGAGCCGCCTGCAGTACAGAGAGAATGATCACGAATACGATCATCAGTCCAAGTCCCTGGTGAAAGCCCTTCAGTGCTCTTTTTTTGTCGCCTGCACCACGGTTCTGAGCCACAAATACAGAAATAGCCGTGGAACCACTGTCTCCGAAGGAATTGGAAAAGCCCTCGATTCTGGTCGTTACTGTGTAAGCGGAAATGATATCCGTTCCGCCGGAATTTACCGCTCCCTGCACCAGCATCTTGCCTATATAAATGCTAGACTGATGCAGGGCGGAGACTGCACCGAAATTGGCAGTCCGCTTCAGAAGCGGCAGATCCATCACCATTTCCTTTCGCCCGAAGAAAAAGATCGGATGCTTTTTCTTCATGATCCATAAGCACACGATGGCAGAAAACAGCTGGGCAATAACTGTGGCAAGTGCTGTGCCGGAAGTTCCCATATGTAATCCTAATACAAACACAATATCCAGCCCCAGATTCATGACCATTGCAATAAACAGCGTCCACAACGGCGTTTCCGTATCCCCTGCTGCCCGCAGAACGGCTGAGCACCAGTTATAGAGAAATGTTGCCGGAAGCCCGATAAAAATGATCCGGAGATACGCCACAACATAAGGCTCCACCTCTGCTGGTGTCTGGATCAGCGCCAGTACCGGATACAGCACCAGAAGGCTTATGACACTTAGAACAATGGTAAAGCCTCCTCCCGCGCTCAGCGAAAGGAAGCTTTCTTTTCGAAGCTTTTCATAATTTTTCTGCCCGTAAAGCTCTGCAAAAATAATGGACATTCCATTGCAGCCACCATTCAGAATAAAGATAAACAGGTTCATAATGCTTCCTGCAACGCCAATGCCCGCGAAAGCCTCTGTTCCTACGTATCGTCCCACAATAAAAGAATCTATGGTGTTATAAAACTGCTGCAGGATATTTCCCAGCACCAGGGGAATGGTCAGAGCAATCAGTTCTCTCCTGATATTTCCATGCAGCAGATCCTGCGTATTTTTCATCTTGTACCTCTAATGTATCTTTTGAAAAATCTGAATGATCAGAAAAACTCGATTCCCATAAGTGTCAGTCCCTGAGCCGGAGCTGTAGGACCCGCTGCCCCACGGTTGCAGGCCTTCAGTATCTTATCCATACGTTCCGGCGGATACTGTCCGTTTCCGATTTCGATCAGTGTTCCGGAAATGATGCGTACCATATTATAAAGAAAACCTGTTCCGGATATACGGATCGTTACCATGTCACCATCTCTCCATACATCCATGGAAGTAACAGTCCGGATGGTCGTTTTTACCTGGGCTCCGGAGCCGCAGAAGCTGGCAAAATCGTGACGTCCGATCAGATAGGAAGTGGCCTCCTTCATCTTGTCCACATCCAGCTTGTAATGATAAAAATAAGAATACAGCCGCTCTGTAGGGACCGGAAATTTCCGGTTCAGGATACGGTATTCGTATGTTTTTTCGCTGTCGCAGTAGCGGGGATGAAAGTCCGGTTCCACCTCCTCAGAGAGCTGAATACGGATATCCTCCGGAAGTCTCTGATTCAGTGCATAGGAGAATTTTTCCCCGGGGATCCTTGATTCTGTATCAAAAACTGCCACATTTCCAAGAGCGTGAACACCGGCATCTGTACGGCTGGCACCGATGGTCTCGATCTTTTCTCCAAGAAGCTCACTTAAGGTATCATTTAAAACACCCTGAATGGTGGTTCCGTTGGGCTGTGTCTGCCAGCCGGAATAATTGGTTCCATCATAAGCTACTACAAGTCCTACTCGTTTCATAAAACAATCTCCCTTTTACAGTCCCACTACGCGGAATACAACACCTACAGCAAGGTAAGCCACCAGGATTCCGTATGCTGCGTAATCCCGTTTTTCATAATGCAGTGGCTTCATCTGGGTTCTGTGATCTCCTCCATGGTAGCATCTGGCTTCCATAGCCATGGCCAGGTCATTTGCACGGCGGAACGCGGAAATGAACAGCGGCACAAGAAGCGGTACCATGTTTTTTGCCTTCTGGATCAGGTTTCCGTTCTCGAAATCTGCACCTCTGGCGATCTGTGCCTTCATGATCTTGTCTGTCTCCTCAAGAAGGATCGGGATAAAACGAAGGGCAATGGACATCATCATGGCGATCTCATGAACCGGCACACGAATTTTATTTAACGGGCGGAGCAGTCTCTCCAGTCCGTCTGTCAGCTGGTTCGGTGTGGTGGTCAGCGTCATGATCGAGGATCCGATCACAAGATATACAAGACGGATAGCCATTCTTCCTGCCAGAACAAGACCTTCTTTTGTAATTTTTATAATTCCAAATTTCCACAGTACTTCACCCGGTGTCAGGATGATATTGAACACAACCGTGATCAGAAGGATCATAACGATTGCCTTCAGACCCTTGAACATGAATTTCACAGGTACCTTCGAAATCGCGATCATGGCTACAAGAAATACCGTAGCTACTGCATATCCCAGAAATGTATGGAACAGAAATACTGAAATAATGAATCCCAGCGTTCCCAGAAATTTCGTCCGGGGATCCAGTCTGTGAAGAACGGATTTGGCCGGATAGTACTGGCCGATAGTGATATCTCTGATCATTTTTCCGCCCCTCCTTTTTTGAGAAGTGGAGAATCCGCCTCTTTCAGTGCAGCAAGAATGCTGTCCCTGGCTTCCTCCACAGTTGTAGTATCTGCATCCACAGCAAGTCCGTGCTCCTTCAGTGCATGCATGATGTAAGTGATCTGCGGTGCTGCAAGTCCCATGGCTTCCAGCTCTTTATAATGGGTAAAAACAGCCTTAGGCGTATCATCAAATACTGCTTCTCCATGGTTCATAACAATGAGACGTTCTACATATTTTGCAATATCTTCCATGCTGTGTGACACCAGAACAATGGTAATTCCTCTCATTTTGTGAAGCTCTGCGATCTGATCAAGGATATCATCACGACCTTTCGGATCCAGTCCTGCGGTAGGCTCATCCAGAATCAGGATCTTCGGGTTCATGGCAAGAACTCCTGCGATCGCTACTCGTTTTTTCTGGCCTCCGGAAAGCTCAAATGGGGATTTCTTAAAATTGGATTCTTTTACTCCAACCTGTGTCAGTGCCTGTCTGGCCTCTTTCTCTGCTTCCTCTCTGGAAAGTCCCTGATTCATGGGACCAAAGCATACATCGGAGATCACATCATTCTCAAAAAGCTGATGCTCCGGATACTGGAATACCAGTCCTACTTCGCTTCGAAGCTGTTTCCGGTCGTATTTCTCCGCCCACACATCCTCTCCGTTGTAGAGAACCTGTCCGGATGTCGGCTGCACCAGCGCATTCAGATGCTGGATCAGTGTGGATTTTCCGCTTCCTGTGTGTCCGATGATTCCGATAAACTGGCCGTCCGGGATCACAAGGCTGACATCTTTCAGTGCATGGCTCTCATAGGCTGTCCCGGGGCTGTAGGTATAAGTTACATTTTTTAATTCGATTGACATAATGCGCTCACCAGCTCCTCTGTAGTCAGTATTCCATCCGGAACATCCACACCGGATTTTTTCAGTTCATATGCAAGCAGTGTTACCTGCGGTACATCCAGGCCATAGGCCTTCAGGGTATCCACCTGGGAAAAGATTTCCTTCGGATTTCCCTGCATCACAACGTTTCCGCTGTCCATCACATAGACACGGTCTGCATGGATCACTTCCTCCATGTAATGTGTGATCAGGATAACGGTCACTTTTTCCCTGCGGTTCAGCTCCCGCACTGCCTCCAGAACTTCTTTTCTGCCGTTAGGATCCAGCATAGCTGTAGGCTCATCCAGAATGATACATCTTGGCCGCATGGCCATAACTCCTGCAATGGCTACCCTCTGCTTCTGTCCGCCGGACAGCTTGTTCGGTGACTGATAGCGGTAGGCTGTCATGCCCACTTTTTCCAGACTGTCATTGACCCGTTTCCAGATATCATCTGTGGGGATTCCCATGTTTTCCGGACCAAAACCTACGTCCTCTTCCACTACGGTTCCTATGATCTGGTTATCCGGGTTCTGAAATACCATACCTGCTTTCTGGCGTACCTTCCAGAGCTTGGATTCTCTGGCTGTGTCGATCCCGTCCACCAGCATGGTTCCCTCTGTAGGGATCAGAAGCGCATTCATATGCTTTGCCAGTGTGGATTTTCCGGAACCGTTATGGCCCAGAACTGCCACAAATTCCCCCGCTTCAATGTCCAGGTTCACATCATTGACTGCACGCTGTGTATCTACAACATTGCCGTCATCGTCATATCTCTGATAGTCAAATCCCAGCTTGAGCGCCTTGATAATTCCCATTTTTCTGTTCTCCTTAATCCTCTGTAGCTGCCGGCTCCAAAAGCCCGGTCAACTCATCGATCAGTGCCCATATCTCATCTCTTCCCTGCTTCGTCTCCGCGGAAAACGAAAGGATCTTTCCGTCTTTCGGAAGTCCCAGTCCTGTGCGGATCTCCTTCAGGCTTTTTGCTACCTGGCTTCGTTTCAGCTTATCCAGCTTGGTCGCAATGATCACCGGCTCATATCCGTTATGGCAGATCCAGTCATACATCTGCTTGTCATTTGCAGATGGCTTGTGACGGATATCCACCAGAAGAAATACAGCCCTGAGCTCTTTAGACTTGTGAAGATAGCCCTCGATCATCTTGCCCCATTTTTCTTTTTCCGCTGCGGAAACCTTGGCGTAGCCGTAGCCCGGCAGGTCTACAAGATACATTGCTTCGTTGATATTATAAAAATTGATGGTCTGTGTTTTTCCCGGCTGTGCACTGGTACGTGCCAGAGCCTTGCGGTTCATCAGACCATTGATCAGGGAGGATTTCCCTACATTTGATTTTCCCGCAAAAGCCACCTCCGGTCTTCCTGTGTCCGGGATCTTGCTTGTGATTCCGCATACAATGTCCAGCGATACGTTTTTGATTACCATTCGTTATTCCTCCCTTTTCTCTCAAAAGCCCTGTCCTGATTCCCAGGGCAGGGGCTTTTTATGTTTGATTTATGCAAGAGCTTCACTGAGAACTTCCTTCATGTTTTCAACAAACTGAATGTTCAGTCCCTGAATGATCTCTTTATCCATCTCCTCGATATCCGGACGGTTCTTCGCCGGAACAAGGACTTCTTTTATTCTTGCATATTTGGCTGCAAGAAGCTTCTCTTTCAGTCCGCCGATTGGAAGCACACGGCCTCTTAAGGTGATCTCACCGGTCATGGCAAGATCCGCACGTACCGGTTTCTCAATGATCGCGGAAAGCATGGCTGTTGCCATGGTGATACCCGCAGACGGGCCATCCTTCGGAACAGCCCCCTCCGGAATATGTACGTGGATATCATTTTTCTGAAAAAATTCCGGCTTGATATCATACTGATCTGCAACAGAACGGATATAGCTGATACCTGCCTGTGCGGATTCTTTCATCACATCTCCCAGCTGTCCGGTGAGAAGCAGCTCGCCTTTTCCCGGCATGATATTGACCTCGATCTGAAGAGTGTCTCCACCCACCTGGGTCCAGGCAAGGCCACGGGCGATTCCGATTTCATCCTTCTCATTGGCCATGAGATAATCATATCTCTCCTTGCCGAGGAATTTTGAGATATTTCTGGATGTGACTACGACTTTATCCTTGCCATCCTCCATGATCGCACGTGCTGTCTTGCGGCAAATGCGGCCGATATTTCTCTCAAGGGAACGGACACCTGCTTCTTTGGTGTAGCTGTTGATCAGCTTGCCAAGTGCTGCCGGCTGGATCACCAGTTTTCCTTCCGGAATTCCGTTGATCTCCATCTGTTTCGGAATCAGATGCTCTCTTGCAATATGCTCTTTCTCATTCTCGGTATATCCCGGAATCTCCATCAGCTCCATACGGTCCAGAAGTGGTCTAGGAATTCCCTGCACATCATTGGCTGTTGCAATAAACAGCACCTCGGAGAGATCCTGTGGAATCTCCACATAATGATCATTGAACTTACTGTTCTGCTCCGGATCCAGCACCTCAAGAAGAGCAGCGGAGGTATCTCCCTTATAGTCACTGCTTGTCTTGTCGATCTCATCAAGAAGCATCAGCGGATTGCTGACACCGGCTTCCTTCAGAGCTACGGTGATCCTTCCCGGCATGGCGCCGACGTAAGTCTTTCTATGGCCGCGGATCTCCGCCTCATCGCGGACACCGCCAAGGCAGATCCGGACGTATTTCTTATTCATAGCCTCTGCCACAGAACGGGCAATGGAAGTCTTTCCTGTTCCCGGAGGGCCTACCAGACAGAGAATCGGGCTCTTGCCTTTGTGGGTAAGCTTACGTACAGCAAGGAACTCCATGATACGCTCTTTTACGTCTTTCAGTCCGTAATGACCTTCCTCGAGAACCTTCCATGCATTCTCAAGATCCTCGGAATCCTCGGATTTCTTATTCCACGGAAGTGAAAGAACCGTCTCCAGATAGCCTCTCTGAACGGTTGCTTCCGCCGCACTGGCTGCCATTCCTTTAAAACGGCTGATCTCCTTGGAAATCTTTTCTTTCACATCATCAGAAGCGTCCAGTTTTTTCAGTTGTTTTTTGAATTCCTCAATATCATCTGCTGTGTTATCCTCACCCAGTTCCTCTCGGATCGTCTTCAGCTGTTCACGGAGAATATATTCTTTCTGGTTTCTATCAATATGAGATTTCACCTTTCTCTGAAGATCTTTCGTGATATGGATCACTTCGATTTCACTGCCGAGAAGCGCGCCCAGAATCTCATAACGGTCATTCAAAGAAACTGCTTCCAGAAGCTTCTGCTTATTCTGGTAGGACATCGGAAGATTTACGGCAATCTGGTCGATCGTCTCACGGACATCCTCAATCATCAGGATCTGATTAACCAGATCTTTACTAATCTTGCCGCTTTCTCTGCAATATCTCTGAAAAAGTTCCCGGATACTTCGAAGCATGGCATCTTTCACAGGCTCCGGATAATTTTCTTCCTCAGCTGTAACGCTCTCACACTCTGCCCTCAGATAAGGCTCCTCCTGCTCCAGGCTTAAGATCTCTGCACGATCCAGTCCTTCTACCAGAACCCGGTAAAGATCCTGTGGAAGTTTCACGACCTGCTTGATATAGGCAATGGTTCCTACCTGATACAGATCTTCAAGCTTCGGATTCTCAACCTCCGGATCCTTCTGCGTCAGCAGAAAAATTTTCTGGTCATGGAGCATGGCTGCCTCCACGGCCCGGATTGATCTCTCTCTGCTTACATCAAAGTGTACGATCATCTCCGGAAGGACGGTTGTCCCACGGAGAGCGATCATTGGCAATATATTGACCTGATTTGTCATTTATGTCATTCCCTTCATCAAGCTGTTTCCGGCTTGCCTTTCTTTCTTGAACGGGATGTTCTGTGCCCTGCCTTCTTCGCAGGAGCCGGGGCCTCCCCGTGGATGATCTCCGGTTCGCCGGTTCCCTCCACTGCCTCTTTTGTGATAATACACTTACGGATCGTATCATCAGACGGTGTCTTGTACATCAGATCCATCAGCGTATGCTCCATGATGGAACGAAGTCCTCTGGCGCCGGTCTTTCTCTCAAGCGATTTCCGTGCAACGGTTTCAAGTGCCTCATCCTTAAACTCAAGCTCTACGCCATCCAGCTCAAAAAGCTTATCGTACTGCTTGGTAAGGGAGTTTTTAGGCTCCTTTAAGATACGGATCAGTGCATTCTCATCCAGTGAATCCAGTGTTACAACAACCGGAACTCGTCCGATAAACTCCGGAATCAGACCAAACTTGATAAAGTCTTCCGGCATTACTTCCTTGAGAACTTCACCTACGTTGCGCTCTTCCTTCTCAGAAACTTCTGCACCAAAGCCAATAGACTTGGTATCCTGTCTGGACTCGATAATCTTCTCAAGTCCGTCAAAAGCTCCACCACAGATGAACAGAATGTTGGTGGTATCAATCTGGATAAATTCCTGATGCGGATGCTTTCTGCCGCCCTGCGGAGGCACACTTGCAACGGTTCCCTCAAGAATCTTAAGAAGTGCCTGCTGTACGCCTTCGCCGGACACATCTCTTGTAATAGAAGTGTTTTCTGATTTTCTTGTGATCTTGTCGATCTCATCGATATAGATGATTCCGTACTGTGCACGTTCAATATCATAATCTGCTGCCTGGATGATCTTCAGAAGAATATTTTCAACATCCTCGCCTACATAGCCTGCCTCTGTGAGAGTTGTGGCATCTGCGATGGCAAAAGGAACATTCAGAAGTCTTGCTAGGGTCTGTGCAAGAAGTGTTTTACCGGAACCGGTCGGGCCAAGCATCAGAATATTACTCTTCTGCAGCTCAACATCCAGATTTCTGGAAGCAAGAATTCTCTTGTAATGATTGTAAACAGCTACGGAAAGAGCCTTCTTGGCATCATCCTGACCAATAACATATTCGTCCAGAATGCTGTGGATCTCTTCCGGTTTCAGAAGATTGATTCCTGTTCCGTAATCATCTTCGCGGTCATACATGCTGAACTCTTCTTCCATGATCTCGGAACAGATACCGATACATTCATCACAAATATATGCTCCATCCGGACCTGCGATCAGCTTACGTACCTGATCTTCGGTCTTATGGCAAAAGGAGCATCTTACCTTTCCTTCTCTTACTTTATCTGCCATATGATTTTGTTTCCTTTCTAAGCGTAAATGTCCGCCTCCCGCAGACATTTAAAATTTCTTTTTAAAGCAAGATAAGACTCCTGTGTTTTTACAGGAGTCTTTTCTTACGCATTATTTGTGGATCACAACACCATCGATAAGCCCATATGCCTTAGCTTCTTCAGCTGTCATATAGTTGTCACGGTCAGTATCCCGCTCCACAATCTCAAGAGGCTGTCCGGTATTCATGGAAAGAATCTCGTTCAGCTTCTTTTTAGTTTTTGCGATCTGGTCAGCTACAATCTGGATCTCAGTAGCCTGCCCCTGTGCACCGCCTGACGGCTGGTGAATCATGATCGTTGAATTCGGAAGTGCGTATCTTTTGCCTTTGGCACCGGAGGACAGGAGGAAAGCTCCCATGCTGGCTGCCATTCCAAGGCAGATAGTAGATACATCACACTTGATATACTGCATTGTATCATAGATTGCCATTCCGGCAGTTACAGAACCGCCCGGGCTGTTGATATAAAGCTGGATATCCTTGGACGGATCTTCAGCTTCCAGGAAGAGAAGCTGCGCAACGATCAGATTAGCACTGACATCGTTTACCTCTTCTCCAAGGAAAATGATTCGGTCCTTAAGAAGTCTTGAATAGATATCGTAACTTCTTTCTCCTCTGCTGGTCTGCTCAATGACGTAAGGTACTAAACTCATTTTGCCCTCCATTTCCGAGGTTTATTATGCCTCTACAGCTGCATCGGCAACTAATGTAACAGCTTTCTGAACAGCCATATCTTTCTTCATCTGCTCCATCTCGTTCTCACCGATGAGATCTTTTAATTTGTCTGCTTCCATCTTGTACATCTCTGCCATCTTGGAGATCTCTTCGTTAACCTCTTCCTCTGTTGGCTGGATGTTCTCTACCTCAGCGATCTTCTCAAGAACCAGTCTTGTCTGGATTCTCTTAAGAGCCTGTGGCTTCATGTCTTCCATCATCTTCTCAACGCTCTGGCCTGTGAACTGGAAGTACTGCTCCATGGAAAGACCCTGGGACTGCATTCTTCTTGCAAAGTCATCAAGCATCTGGCGTGTCTGTGTCTCGATCATTGCTTCCGGAATATCCATCTGGGCATTCTCGATCACTTTATCTACTGCTGCGTCTTCTTTAGCACGACGAGCCTCTTCTGCTTTTCTCTCTACGAGGTTCTTCTTAACATCCTCTTTGTACTCAGCAAGTGTATCAAACTCAGATACATCTTTAGCGAAATCGTCGTCAAGCTCCGGAAGCTCTTTTGCTTCGATCTTCTTAACGTCGCACTGGAATACTGCTTCTTTACCAGCGAGCTCTTTTGCCTGGTACTCTTCCGGGAATGTAACCTTAACCTCTACGTGGTCACCTGTCTTAGCACCCACAAGCTGCTCCTCGAATCCCGGGATGAATGTGTTGGAACCAAGTGTCAGCGGATAATCTGTTCCTTTACCGCCCTCGAATGCCTCTCCGTCTACGAAGCCCTCGAAGTCGATTGTTGCTGTATCGCCGTTCTCAGCTGCGCGATCCTCAACTGTGATAGTTCTGGAGTTCTTCTCCTGCTCTTTCTTAAGCTCTGCCTCAACTTCCTCGTCTGTTACCTCTGTCTCAGACTTCGGAACCTCAAGTCCTTTATAGTCGCCAAGAGTTACCTCTGGTTTGGTAGCTACTTCTGCTGTAAAGATAAATGGTTTGCCAGGCTCAACCTGTGTTACATCGATCTTAGGCTGGGAAACGATCTCAAGGTCACATTCAGCAAGTGCTTTGCTGTAATGCTCAGGGATCAGAGCGTTAGCTGCATCTTCAAGGAATACTCCCTTACCGTACATCTGCTCGATCATCTTTCTAGGAGCTTTTCCTTTACGGAATCCCGGAATGGAAATTCTGCCTTTTGCTTTCTGATATGCGTTCTGCATTGCCTTGTCAAGATCCTCGGCGGAAACCTCGATTGTAAGTTTCGCCATGTTTTTCTCCATTTTCTCCACCTGTAAACTCATGTTTCTTGTTCCTCCTTAATTCTATCGAGTAAATACCTTATATAAATAGTTAACACTCGCATTTTATATATTTACAGTCATTTCTGTAGTATAGCATAATCACTGTAAAAACGCCAGTATTTTTTTCGGGTTATGTAGCTCTTATATTGCTGGAAATTCACGGTTTTCTGTATAAATCCCGGTATCGTGCCTGTACATCTGGCCTTATTATTATGCGTTCATACAGGAACCGTCTCTTTTAATAGATTTTTTTTGTGGAATATACCACAGATTCTGCAATTTCCTCTGCTTTTGCACTTCCTTCCAGCTGGCGGATCAGGGAAAGACTGAAATCGATTGCTGTTCCGAGTCCTCTGCTTGTTGTTACATTGCCGTCAACAACAACCGCCTCCAGAGACGTATTTGCACTTGTAAGCTGTTCCATTACGGATGGATAGGATGTTGCATTTCTGCCCTTGAGGAAGCCAAGTCTCTCAAATACTCCCGGTGCAGCACAAATAGCTGCTATCTTGCCGCCTTTATGGTAAAAATCCGTGAGAAGATCAGTAAGCGGTTTATATTCTTCGAGATATTTTGTTCCCGGCATTCCCCCCGGAATTACCAGCATATCTGCGTCAGAAAAATCGCACTCTCCGAAAGTTCTGTCTGTGAGAATATTGATTCCGTGGGAGGTTCTGATCTCTTTTGTTTCTTTAACAGATACTGTCCGGATATCGATTCCGGCTCTCCGCATCAGATCAACTACTGTCAATCCTTCAATATCCTCAAAACCGTCCGCGAAAAAAATATATACTTTACTCATAATGTTTCCCATCCTTTCTTTTCTATATGATTCCGGGTTTTCCGGTGATTTTCCGTTCTATTTCATAATGCTTTTTTCTGTAGGAAATGTCAAGAAAAATACGACAGAAATAACAAACTCTGTACTTTGCAAATGTTATGAGCATTGCAAAACCTTGTTATTTCATATAAAATGAGGGCAGCATATTTTAAACAGGAGGTATCTGTTTTATGGAAATCGAACGTAAATTTCTGATCCCGAAAGAAAACCTGCCAACCGACCTGGCTTCCTATCCCTGCCACAGGATCGAGCAGGGTTATCTCTGTACTTCACCTGTAGTCCGCATCCGCAGACAGGATGATGAATATTTTCTTACTTATAAATCAAAAGGCCTGATGAGCCGCGAAGAATATAATCTTCCTCTGACTGCCGATGCCTACGAACATCTCAGACCAAAGGCTGACGGTATCTTCATTACAAAAGACCGTTACGTGATCCCGGAAAAGGACGGGCTTTTTATTGAGCTGGATGTGTTCCATGGAGAGTATGAGGGGGTTCTTCTTGCTGAAGTGGAATTTCCTGCCGAGGATGCTGCTAATGCTTATATTCCACCGAAATGGTTCGGGGAGGAAGTAACCTATTCCACTAAATACCATAACAGTACCATGAGCCAGGGATGGTAATAAATCTCAAAAAGTCATATAAGCCAGCATTTCGCACTAAAATCAGGGAGCTTCCCTGACAGGAAATCAGCTCTTGTATTTCTTATTTCCAGTGCTATAATTGGGATTGCAGGCAGATATAGTTCATCGGCAGAACATCAGCTTCCCAAGCTGAGGAGGCGGGTTCGACTCCCGTTATCTGCTTTCATTGCCAAGGAAGGCACGCTTTTGGGAGCGTGTCTTTTTTTATAAAACATAATTTCAAGGAGGATTTTTATTATGAAGATCGGTTTTATCGGATGTGGAAATATGGGCTCTGCAATGATCGGCGGTATTCTCCGACAGGGGATTTTTTCAAAAGATGAGATCATTGTTTCCAACCTTACAGAAGAAGGCAGAGAACGCAGTGAAAAAAATCTCGGTGTTGTCACCACTCTGGATAACAACGAGGTGGTCAGATCTGCAAAAACTATTGTACTTGCAGTAAAACCCCAGTTCTACGAGGAAGTCTTAGATGAAGTCCACAACAGCCTTACAGCAGATCACACTATCATTGGAATTGCCCCGGGCAAGACCCTTGCATGGCTGGAAGAAAAAGCCGGCCTTCCTCTGAAAGTTGTCCGTTTCATGCCAAATACTCCCGCACAGGTTGGTGAAGGCATGACTGCTGTATGCGCCAACGAGCGCGTTTCCAAAGAAGGACTCGATGAAATTCTCAAGATCACAGACAGCTTCGGATGCACAGAAGTAATACCCGAACGTCTTATGGATGCTGCAGGCGCTGTAGGCGGCTGTGCACCGGCTTATGTATTTATGTTCATCGAAGCTATGGCAGATGCCGCCGTAAGTCAGGGAATGCCCCGTAAACAGGCTTACAAATTTGCTTCCCAGACAGTACTTGGCAGTGCAAAGATGGTTCTTGAAACAGGCAGACATCCCGGCGATCTGAAAGACATGGTCTGCTCCCCTGCCGGAACTACCATCGAAGGTGTACGCACACTGGAGAAAAACGGTTTCCGCAGTGCTGTATTTGAAGCTCTGACTGCTGCCGCTGAGAAGGGCAAAAAATTATAATTCCTCACAGACCAAAAAATAAAAACCCCGCAGGAATTTACAAAACAGATGATATAAATATATCTCTTCATCAGGCATACTGCCAAGGATATTATATCTGTACCTGATTTTGCAGATCCTGCAGGGAATTATTTTATACCAAATTTCCTGCAATTATTTCTACTTTATGATCTTCTCAGGATGATACGCACTACAGCAATTCGATCAGCGCATCAATATCTTCCATCTTCGTTCCCCAGCTTGTAGCAAAACGGATCACTGTATGATCCTCATCATATTTCTCCCAGAAATCAAACCGGACTTTTTTTGCAAGTTCTTCTTTTTTATTATTTTCCAGGATTATGAACTGCTGGTTTGTCGGAGAATCAATATAAAGCTGGTAGCCTTTTTCCTGAAGAGCTTTTTTCAGCTTCATAGCAGTGTCAATGGCGTTTCGGCTGATCTTTGTATACAGATCATCTGTAAATAAAGTATCAAACTGGATTCCCAGAAGACGCCCCTTGGCCAGAAGAGCTCCCTGCTGCTTCACCATAGTCATGAAATGTTTCGGAGCTTTTTTCGTAAAAACAACTGCCTCACCACAGAGTGCTCCTACCTTGGTTCCGCCGATGTAGAATACATCTGTATATCTCGCAATATCCTCAAGTGTCACATCTGTTTCCGGGCTTACCAGGCCGTATCCAAGTCTTGCTCCGTCCAGGAACAGCGGAAGCTCATAATGTCTGCACACATTGAAGATTTCTTCCAGTTCTTTCTTTGTATAAAGCGTTCCGTATTCTGTAGGATGGGAAATATATACCATTCCCGGAAATACCATATGGTCATGACTTTCATCCCCGTAAAAAGTTTCGATATATTCGGTTATACTCTCTGCTTTGATCTTTCCGTTCTCTGCCGGAAGTGCCAGAACCTTATGTCCGGTATACTCGATAGCACCGGCTTCATGGCAGTTTACATGACCAGTCTCAGCTGCCAGTACACCCTCGTATCTGTTCAGCACGGAACCGATAACTGTCGCATTGGTCTGAGTTCCTCCTACCAGAAAAAACACCTCTGCATCCGGACAGCCACATGCCTTGCGGACCTTTTCTTTTGCAGAATCACAGTATTTATCTGTGCCATATCCGGAAAGCTTCTCCATGTTTGTCTCCACAAGTTTTTCAAGGATCGCCGGATGCGCTCCCTCGCAGTAATCGTTTACAAAAAATAACATTTTATTTTCTCCTCATCTGTATTTCCATTTTATTTGACCGTCTGCCCCGGAATGATCTTACAGGTGGAAAACGATTTGAATTTACAGGAAATCGCCCCCTTCATCTCCTGTTCCAGAAAAAGCATGGCCACATGTGCACGTTCCAGATGCTCCATCCGAAGCGTGGTAAGAAGGATATCTCCAGTAAGATAATCCGGGAGCTCATCTACTCCCAGAAGAGAGATGTCTTCCGGAACCGAAATCTTCTTCTGCCGTAACGCACGCATCACTCCAATGGAAATCTGATAATTTTCCATGATAAAGGCATCCGGCAATTCATGCGTCTCCAGATATTTCAATGTTGCCTCACATACCTCACTGGTAGTTTCTCCCAGCGGGTAGATAGATTCTTTCTCCAGTGGCAGACCATTCTTCCGAAGTCCTGCACGGAATCCCGCACGACGCTGCTGAAAATTAAAAATATTCTGGGTATTGGCCAGATATTTGATATTCCGGCAGCCTCTGGAAACCAGATAATCCACACAATCCCTGATTCCTTCCACCCCACCGAAGGTAACGCAATGATATTCATTCCCAAGATCATTATCATAGATCACCATTGGCTTTCGGATTGCCCGAAACGGTGGAAACTGATCCGGCTGCATCTCCGTTGCATACAGGATCACACCTGCCACATTTTCCTCATTGGCCTCACGCACTACACGCTCCACATCTTCTTTTTTTTGTGAAGAAGCGTAAGTCACGCTGATGATACAGCCCATTCTTCTGGCTTCCTGTTCAAATACCGTCAGGCTGTCCGGGCATACATCCAATTCAAAATTCTTGAGGAATCTGAGATCATTATCAATAAAAAGTACCTTGATGATATTTTTATTCTCTAATTCCTGCTTGTTTTTTTCTTCTTTTTGTCGTTCTGCTTCTCCTGTGACCTCTCCAATATAATCAAAAATCCTTCGTCGGGTTTTCTCACTGACTCCTGGTTTATTGTTTAAAACCAGGGATACCGTTGCCTTGGAAAGATTAAGATTTCTCGCTATATCTGCTGCCTTTATCTTCATTCTGATCCCTCTTGATTTAAACTTCTCCTTGATTCTAAACACTTTTGGTTTTCCTGTCAACATAAAGCAGGGAGCCGCCTCTCCGGCAGCTCCCCATAAATCACTTAACCTCGCGCACACGCACAGCCATATACTCTCTTCCCGGCAGGTCGATCCGGAACTTGCCTTTAAAGGTTCCTTTTTTCTCAATGGTCATGTTCCATGTATCGATCACTTCTACTTCAAACTCTGTCTCATCGTCGATGTGATATTCACGGAATGACGGACGCATAAAACTGTAGTAGAAAATATAGTATTTAATATCCTGAAGACTGTTGTCTACAGAAGCTCCAACCTCATCCCACTGATTTTCCAGAGGACGAAGTCCAGGTGCCGGAGTCTCCTCCATGATCTTCTGAAGAAATTTGAATCTCTCCGGGCTCTCTCCATGAAGCTTGCCGCCGTGGGACCACCACAGGATTCCCTCATCGTTCATGTAGGTTTCGCCATGTCCCGGATAAGCACCTCTGCAGAAAGCTTCCCAGAAACGTCTTGTCATTTCCTTGCCGCTGATATTTCCCCAGCCATGCTGAATATTTCCTTCGTAAGCAATCTCATCAAGAACTACCGGTTTCTTATAGCGGATACGCCACTCATTTACCATCTCCGAGGATTTATAAAGATCCTGTCTCTGGATGCTGCAGTGTGTGATCCACGGTCTTGTATAATCATAAAAGCTCTTGCAGTTATGGATGGAACGAAGATGATTATAAACATCTTTCTCCTGAATGATGGATGCGTAACGCTCCCAGTCCTCTGTGGCCTTTTTCGGGAAAAGATCGTACTCATTTGCAAGAGACCACCATACATTTCTGTATGCGCTTACTCTGGCGATGAGATATTTCCAGTAAAGATCATCGCACTCTGCGCTCATCTCGCTGAATCCCCAGCGGTCATACGGATGCATTACAATGATATCAGCCTGGATTCCCAGATCCATCAGCTTCTTCACACAGTCATCAATGTGCTGGAAATGTTTCACATTGAATCTCTTGTAATCGAAGTTATTGCCTTCTGCACAGCCAACATATTCCTGGAAGTTATCAGATGTCAGCACAGAGCTGTCCATCGGAGTTCCCTCATACGGGTAGCTGATCGGCTCATTCAGGTTGTAATCATAGTGTTTCGGGAATACACAGAAACGGATCTTGTTAAACGCACTGTCTGCCAGTGTCTCCAGTGTCTGCTTCTGAAGCTCCTCACTCTGAAGCTCCCATACATAGCAGGTCGTTCCAATGGAATAATAAGGTTTTCCATCCTCGTATGCCATATGGTAAGTATAGGATACACGAACCGGTCCATGGTTGCCTTCTGTTGCAGGTGTTACATGGAATGCACCGGTGTACACTTCATCAGAAAAGCTGCCTTTGATCTCAAAAGTATAATCTCCCTCAAAGGAAGGCATGAAACGTACACGGTAGATTCCGTCTCCATCATAAAAACCATCTACAGTTTTTGTCTCTTCTTTGCCTTTAAAGGTTCCCTGTATCGCATAATCGGTAAACGGATTTCCGTCACGTTCTCCCGGCATCTCTGCTTCGAATGTTCCCCATTTTTCTACAGATTCCGTAAATTTGCAAGTACTCATAATTCGTCCTCTTTCTTTCTGTAAATCAGGATTTAACTGCTCCTGCCATACCTTCTACAAAGTATCTCTGGAAGATCAGATATACAACCATAACCGGGATAACGGAAACAAGTACACCTGCACACAGATAACCATAATCCGTTCCATGCTCACCAACAAAGGTCATAATACCAACCGGTACTGTTTTCATTGTGTTGTCGTTGATGATAACGCTGGCCAGAAGGTACTCATTCCATGTGGAAAGGAAGTCTGTAATGAACAGTGTTGCGATCGCCGGTTTTGCGATCGGCAGGATAATCCTATAGAAAAGCTGCCATTTGTTACAACCGTCAATACATGCTGCCTCATCAATATCCTTCGGAATTCCCAGCATAAAACCTCGCATGATCAGGATACAGTAGGAAATACCGAAACCGATATATACATAGAATAATCCGAAGTATGTATTCAGAAGATTCAGTTTGCTGTAGATAATGTTGATCGGCACAAGTGCTGTCTGCATTGGAAGCATCATACCGATAAGGAAGAATACAAAGATTCCCACACGGTGTTTGATATTCAGTCTTGTCAGTGCAAAAGAAGCCATGGCTCCTACGAAAATACCAAGCGGTACTTTCAGACAGGAAATGATAAGGTCATTCTTCATATAAGTAAAGAGACGTCCCTGTGTCATAGCTTTTGAAAAGTTATCCCAGGCAATTTCTGCCGGAAGCTGAAACAGGCTTAAACCACTCATGAAATCTTTTTTATGTTTCAGTGCTGTTACTACCAGTGTAAAGATCGGTATGATCCAGATCAGTGCGAGAATTGCCAGAAGCACATACAGCAGCACTTTTTTTGTAATTTTTTTACTTTTTCCGTCCATTGTCTGTACCTCCTACTTTTCTTTTGCTGTAAAGGAAACATACGGCACAATTACGATCAGCATCATAACGACCATAACACATGCAACTGCCGTACCCATACCTACATTGTTATACTGGAAAGTCTGTGAATACATATAGGTGGCAAGTACCTGTGTGGAGTTGTTCGGACCGCCGCCTGTAAGACCCTGTACAATATCATAAACTTTCATTGCTGCTACGATCAGTGTTGCAAGAACCATTACGAATGTCTCTTTCATAAGCGGTACGGTTACACTGAAGAATTTACGGATTGGACCGGCACCATCAATGGTAGCTGCCTCAAGGACATCCGGTGAAACAGACTGTAAACCTGCCAGGAACAGGATCATCGGCTGTCCGATTCCCTGCCAGAGTGCTGCTGCAAAGATCGCATACAGACTGACCTTCGGATCAGAGATCCATGTCTGTTTGAAATTAACACCAATTGCTTTGAAAAACTGATTGATAAATCCGATGTTCGGATTGTAGATCCATCTCCAGATGATGGCTACTGCGATCGGCGCGATTACACACGGAAAATAGAAAAATGCACGGAAAACTGTACGTCCGCGGAACTGCTTGTTCAGGATGACTGCAAATCCAAGAGAAACGGTCATCATCAGTACGATCGTAAGCACGATCCAGATTAAATTGTTCTTTAATGCGATCATGAATGTCGGATCATCAGTGAATAATTTTACATAGTTGCTCAGTCCGACAAATTCCTTCTCAGCAACACCATTCCATTTAAACAAACTGATAAACAGTGAGTAAAATACCGGTACTACGATAACTGAAAGATAGATGACTGCAGCCGGTATAAGAAATGCGTATGCGCTGAATTCAATTTTACTCTTTTTTTTCATTCCGGAATCCCTCCACTCTTATTCCCGCAAAATGTACCGTCTGCACATCTTGCTCAAAAGCAATGAGCGGTCAAAGCCCGCGCTTTGGCCGCTCTGCCATGCTTAATTATTTAGCCTGATAATCCTCGATTGCTTTCTGGATATTAGCTGCACCTTCTTCTGGTGTCATCTCGCCATTAGCGATGGCATCCTGTGCATTGAAGAGAACATCAGCAACCTCTGTCGGGAATGCCTGGTCTGTGATGGTGAATGTACCATTCTTATTAGATGTCTCAAGCATGCCGTTTACGTTAATCTGATCTGCCGGTGCCTCAGCGCCCTGTACTGGAAGCGGTACATTGTAGTACTCACCGTATTTCTCAACGTTCTCATCGCTCTGATAGTAATCCATGAACTTCACGCATGCATCAAGCTCTTCGTCGGAAAGGTTTGCATTGAACTCTGTCATCTCTGCGAATGCAGACATACGGTTGTCACCACCGGACGGGAATGCGAATACACCATAGTTGTTAATATCCAGATCATTCTGAAGGATCTGTCCGTCATACCACTGTCCTTCAAGATCCATTGCACACTCTCCAGAACCAAATGGCATGATCGCATCGTTCGGGTCGAGGGTAAGGAATCCATCCGGGAAGTATCCTGCGTCAACCCACTCTTTATATTTGGTAAGGGCCTGTACAACTGCTTCGTTGTCCCAGCTCTCCTCAAATGTGTTCATCTTGTCATGCTCCTCAGCGCCTGCAAAATGCTCTACAAGAAGCTCTACCCATCTCATTACGTGCCATCCGTTCAGTCCGGCTGCTTCCATTGGAGTGTATCCGTTATCTTTCAGAGTCTTAAGAGCTGCCTCGAACTCATCGAAAGTTGTTGGAACTTCGATTCCGCACTCATCAAAGATCTGCTTATTATAGTAAACACCAAGTGCATTGTAGCTTGTCGGATATCCTGCAAGCTTATTGTCGAATGTGCAGAGGTTTAATGCGGACTCTGTGAATTTATCGTTCCAGCCGTTCTTCTCTGCGTACTCGGTAAGGTCGTATGTCTTGCCGTTGTCTGCATAGAATTTACCAAGGCTGCCGCCCCAGTTGAACCACATGCTTGGCAGTGTATCGGAAGAAGCTGCTACCTTGCAGGCATCCTTGATACCGTCTGTATCATAGAAAGAAGCGGTTACTTTAATATCAGGGTTTGCTTCGTTGAATGCCTCTACGATCGGCTCAACTGCTTCCTGTCTTGTGTTCAGTGTCCAGAATGTAACCTCTGTTGCTGCGCTTACGGATGAAGCCATTCCGAATACCATTGCTCCTGCAAGTGCTGCTGCCATTACCTTTTTAAAATTCATAACATGTCCTCCTTTAAACTTTTCATGAATTTCGTTTAGTACGTCTCGTGTTTTGTTGAAATAAATTTACCACATCGTTTAGTTGTTTTCAACTGTTTTTTACTATTTCTACATTTATTATAAATTTAAAAGCTGTTTTTTAGTTATTTTTCACTATTTTTTTCATTTAAAAAGTTTAAAGTAGTATAAACTTTTGTATTTTTCTCGAACTTTTATATTTTTAAGCGTTTAATACAACAGCTCCACTCTTTCTAAATATGCTAAAACTTGACCTGCTTTTCTGACATAATCTGCATTTTTATGACTTTTATACCTGCTGTTTTTTCTCGTCGCAGCTTCCCGTTTTTAAATTTTCAATATTTTTTAAACTTTTTTTCATCTCATCATCTAATCAGATCGATCGGTTATTCGCAATCCACTTTCGCTGCACAGTTCTATACCGGAGCTGCTGAGATAAATCAATATCTGTATCAAAATCAGCAATACCGGAATCGCATTTTTTTCCATGTCTCTCTATAATGAACATGCAGAAAAAAAAGACGCAGACATATGTGTTGTCTACATCTTTTTCTTTTTCAGAGAATTGTATTCTCCGGGATTACAGCCAAATTGTTTTCGAAATGCACTGGCGAAACGGCTGGCGCTGCTGAAACCTACCATGTCAGCGATCTGTGTCATGGAATACTGACCGCTCTGTACCAGCGGGAAGCTTTTGTTCGCACGATATTCTTCCAGATATCCGGTAACGGTTTTTCCGGTCATTTTTTTGAAAAGGCGGCAGCAGACCTCCCGGGACAGGTGCACCTGCTCTGCCAGACTCTGAAGTGATATCACTTCCTGGGAGCGGGCATTCAGATAATTCAGCATTTTTTCCAGGCGTTCCAGCTCCAGCTAATTGGCAGGGACAAATCTGGAAAATGATTTCCGGTTTTCGGAAAGGATCATGCTGAACGCCTCACACAGAAGTCCTTTGATCCTTAATTCATAGCAGCAGACTTTTCTGTCAAAGACTTCCTCCACCTGATTCAGCAGCTTCAGAATCTCCTTTTCCCCTTCGTCTGTGCCTTTCAGATGAATGCACGGGACCGCTGAGTTCTCCAGGAAAGGACGGAAGCAGTTCCGTTCAATGTCACTTCCGAAATCTCCGTACAGGAAATCCGGTCTGACAAGAATCGTACTGTAACGTGCCCGGGCATTATTCTGTGAGCTGCAGCTGTGCGGAACATTTCGATTCAGAAGAAGCCCCTCTCCCGGTCTGACTATGTAGCTTTTTTCGTAGATCTGGTATATAGCCTCGCCTTCTCTCGGAAGACTGATCTCAAGGTCATCGTGCCAGTGGATCGGAACTCTTTTTCCTTCAAATGCCCAGAGATCGTCATGATTAACCGTCATGGGAAAGGTTTCTGTTCCGTGCTCCGAAAGCTCACATCTGGTATCATCTACCAGAATTCTTCTCTTGGTCATCTTACAATTCTCCACGGTGAAATATTTATTACTCTTATAGTACAAGAAGGAGGAGCTTATGTCCAGAAGTAAAGAAATGGATCTTACCACCGGAAATCCATTCTGGTCTCTGCTGAAATTCGCGATTCCCGTTATTCTTGGAAATCTGTTTCAGCTTTTTTATACGCTTGCCGATTCTGTGATCGTCGGTAAGACCCTGGGTGCCGAATCCCTTGCCGCTGTCGGCTCAACCAGTATTATCATTTATTTTGTATTCTGCTTTATCAATGGTTTTACAGGCGGCTTCGGAATCTGCCTTGGCCAGAGGTGCGGCGCAAAGGATGAAAAGGGAATGCGAAAAAGTGTTGCAGCTTCTACTCTTCTGAGTATCGTTTTCACAGTTGTCCTGACACTTGTCTGCTGTCTCCTTGCCCATCAGATTCTCCGATGGATGCAGATTCCTGCCGATATCTCAGGGGAAGCCTACGATTATATGTTTGTTGTTCTTCTGGGAACCGGCGCGACTGTTTTTTACAATATGATCTCAAACATGCTGCGTGCACTGGGTGACAGCAAAACACCTCTTTACTTTCTGGTGTTTTCTTCTGTCTTGAATATTTTTCTTGATATCCTTTTTATCGTACCTTTCCACATGGGAGTTGCCGGAGCTGCCTGGGCTACGATCCTTGCACAGTTTCTTTCTGCAGTACTCAGCCTGATCGTCGGTCTGAAAAGCTTTCCTGTACTGCATCTGCATGCGGAGGATTTCCATGATCTTAAAGATACCATCCGGATTCATCTGAAAACCGGTTTCCCTATGGGATTTCAGATGTCTGTCATGTGCATCGGACAGCTTGCCATGCAGACCGTTGTAAATTCACTGGGAACTGCTGCCGTTGCCGGATACACTGCTGCATCCAAGGCTGATCAGCTTTCTGTGCTTGTAAACAATGCCATGATGACAGCTATTTCCAATTATGTTGCACAGAATTTCGGTGCCGGCAAAAAAGATCGGATTCGTCAGGGTGTACGTGCCTGTCTCATCCAGACGGAATTTTTTAACCTTATCATGTGTATCGGCATCCTGCTTCTGCGCCACCCGATCGTAAGAATGTTCCTCACAGCTCCTACAGCGGAGATCTATCATTATTCGGATGCATATCTGACGATTGTTGCACCGTTTTACTTTATTCTTGGTTTTCTGGCAGTTTACCGTACTTCGATTCAGAGCATGCAGAACGGCCGCGCCCCTTTTGCAGCCTGTATGATCGAGCTTGTTATGCGTATTGCCGCCACTGTGGGACTTTCCGGTATTCTGGGATATACTTCTGTCTGCATTGCCAGCCCGCTCGCATGGTTCGGTGCCTGCGCTCTGCTGATTCCTGTCTATTATAAAATGATGCGCTAAAACATATCCGATGAAACAAATAAGCCGCCCTGTCTTTCAGGTATGCGAAATGCCTGAAACGGACGGCTTATTTTTGTTCAGATTTTTATTTTTCTGCTGCCTTCTGTGCATACTTGGTTGTCACAAGATCTTCGTATTTCACACGTTCTTTCAACTCTCCTGCATCTTCCAGAATATCCTCCAGAAGCTCAAAGCTTTCCTTCTCAAAAATGAGATTGTTTTTCCAGGTATCCTGGTCATAGTAGCGCCGTACGATCGTTGTGATCGTATCTGCATCTGTTTCCGCAAACTGCGGGGCAATGACTTCTGCGATTTCTTCCGGTGTATGGGTTTTAACATATTCCATGCCCTTCTGAAGCGCATTCGTAAACTTCTGGATGACCTCCGGATTCTTTTCCATGTAGCTGGTCTTTGCACTGTAGGAAGTGTATGGAACATATCCGGAATCCACACCAAGAGAAGCTACTACGTATCCTGCACCTTCTTTTTCCAGGATTGTGGCTGACGGCTCGAATTCCACGGTATACGCAGCCGAATCATCTCCCGTAAAGGCGGCAGCTGTGGAGCCGAAGTCTATGCTCTGATCTATGGTGAGATCTGTTTTTGGATCAATGCCGTTTTTCTTCAGAATGTATTCAAATACCATTTCCGGCATGCCACCTGTCGCCTGTGATACAATGTAAATATTCGCCCGATAGTTGTTTTGCGGTGGTTTCTGCTGATATATCTGACGTATCCGGCAGATAGCCTTTGACAAGCACCGTAATTTCTTCTTTTGATTTTACGATTCTGTACGGCTTCAGCGAGTTTTCTGTGGGTTCCAGAATCCCAAGACTTTTCACCAGTTCAATATAGGGCAGAATACTCTGCTTTGTCTTTTTGAATCCAAGATCTGTGATGTGCTCAGACAGATACTTGGCAGATGTGTAGCCACGCTCATCCTCAGCGATCAGCTTCATTACGATAGCAATTATCGTATTTTCTCTGCGGTTCATTTCATCGGCAGGACTATAATGAATCAGATTGGATAGTCCATACTTTAAAGTAATTTCCGGCATTCCGTCCTCATCCACCACAATTTTTTCTATGAGAAGTTCAATATCTCTGCGGTCAAGCGTTCCCCCGGCAATGATCTTATCTACTACATCAAGAGCATTCCGTAGTTTATCCTTTACATCCGGCGTTTCGATTGCTGCTTCATCCAGTTCCTTTAACTGCATCTCCAGACCATGAATCTGAGCCAGTAAATCTTTTTGCATGGAATCGTAAGTCTCACTGATTAAATCTTCATTTCCATTGGAAACCGCCAGATCTTTTACTTTTTGTGTAAGTAAAACTTTCAGTTGATTCCTTCGGTCACCGATTTCTCTATGCAGTTCCTGTCGTTTTTCCTCGACTGTTTTCTTTTCTGCTTCAAAATCTTTCAAATCGTAGGTTGAAATAATCTCACAGAGAGCATTTCTGCATAGTTTGATATAAGTCAGGACATCCTCCATCAAATCTTCTTCTTCGATCAGATGAGCCTTGGAGCAATAACGCCTGCCTTTGGTATTATATGTCGTACAGATATAATATTTCCGTTCCCCGTTGGATGTCTGACGCTTGATCGGTGTGAGACGGCTGCCACAGTCCTTACAATACAGACAGCTTCCAAAGGGATTGGGAATCTCCGAACCAAGCCACTGTCCACGGCTTCCACGATAATTCGTGCGGTTGCGTTTCTCCTTTAACTCCTGCACCAGTGAAAAGGTAGCTTTGTCAATAATTGCTGGGTGATGCTTCTCAAAAATACACTGTTCTTCCTTCGGAACACGTTTGTCTTTTCCATGAACGGTATTCCTTGCACGCTTTTTCAGCCGGAATGTTCCAATATAAAAATCATTATCCAGAATTTCTTTTATCATGGCATCCGACCATTTGGAAGCAACCTGCCTTTTGGATAATCTTCCTTCTTCGATTTCACGTTCCCGCTGTATCATAGAAGGAGTCGGTGCGTTGTGTTCTGTCAGATAAGTAGCGATTTTTCGATAACCGGAACCGGAAAGATATAAATCGTAAATCTTCCGGATATATTCCGCTTCTTTTGGCACAATCTCCAAAATCGTTTTATCTTCTGCATTGCGACGGTACCCAAACGGTGGTCTGGTGATCAAAGTTCCTTCTTTTTGCCTGGCTCCGATGGCACGTTTGATCTTTTTACTGGTATCTTTCACATACCTTTCATTAAACCATGTTTTAATACCAATGGTGTCATCACTGGAATCCATGGAATCATAGTTATCATCAATGACAATCAGATGCTTGCCCCACTCCTGGAACTCATCCAGAAGCAGAAGTACCTTTGCATTATGTCTGCCAAGGCGGGAGAAGTCTTTAACGTATACGGTATCAATCTCTTGCTCCAGATCTGCCATCATCTGCTGAAATCCCGGTCTGTCAAAGATATAGCCGGAAATCCCGTCATCTTCATACCAGCGGTCAATTTTTACGCCATGATCATCGGCATATTGACTGATAATCAGCTTCTGATTTTCTATGGAAACGTAATTTTTCTTATCATCGTCTCTAGAGAGACGGACATATCCTGCATTCATAATCGTTCCTTTCTAAATGTAAATATAAATATTATGCACTATGTAATATTATTATATATTATACCACCCAAACCTGCCATGCCACCGGATGCAGCTGTTTATCCAAAGTTACAGCGAATTAAGAATGAACTGGATAAGCAAAACGAAATAATCTTCAAAGCAGAGCATGAGAGGAATTTGCTGGAGATAAAACGAGACGATTTGCACGGTATTTCAAGACTAACCAAGAAGAGGGAGCTTGACAGTAAGATTGAGCGAAAGAATGAGGAAATAGATATTCTCAAATCGGGATTATCCGGTATTGTAAAAAGATATGGATTCGATACTGTACAGCAATTCTATAATGCAATTAAAATCGCTCAGGATGCCACGTATAAGTATCAGATGGATGTTGCCACATGGGAAGAAAACTATGGGGAGAAAACACCACCAAAAGCAACCTTTGAAGAAAGATTACGGATATATCAAAGAGAAGCTGATCAGCAGCATACACAAAGGAATTACCATAGCAGAGATAAAGGGGCGAGATAAGTCGCCCTTTTTTCGTCGGATAATTCATTTCTTTACGTTTCTATACTCTGTAGGAGTTAAGGAATACATTCTCTTAAATGTTTTACAGAAATAATCTGTATTACTGAATCCAGTTTCTATTGAAATGGCACTTACTTTTTTTTCTGTATTGGTAAGAAGTAATGCTGCCTTCCTTAACCTGTAGCATATCAGATAGTTGACAGGAGATGTATTCAGTACATTACGAAACAAATTCAAGGCAGTACTGATACTCACTTCCCCAACTTTGGCAATATCCAAAAGAGAAATGCTTTCAGGGTAATTCGAATGTATAAACTGCATCATCATTTGTAACCGTGCAAGTGAGGAAGCATTCACATTTTGAGTTTCTGGGTAACAAATAACATTTGAAGTTATGAGTGCCCATATCTTTTGTAATTGAACAGATATTTGTAGTTCATTTATTTCACCTCTGCTAAACTGTATAAGCTTTTGCATTTCAGACAAAATTTCTTTCTGCCATTCCTGTGAAGAAGAAAAAATGTAATAACCCAAAGATGAGTTCAGAAAGGGTAACACAAATTTCTGATAGATTAAACTTTCTTTCGGAGCAATCAGAGACGGAAGAAAGAGAAAATTTGGAATTACAGCGTCATTTTCGGAATGCATTTTATGAACAACTTTGGAATTAATAAATATTCCCTGTCCCTCGGACATGTCAAAATTATCTTCTCCTACATTAAAGTGAACTATACCGGATTCGATATATACAAATTCAAATTCGGTATGCCAATGCCAGTCAATACAGTTAAAATCATAATCGGTTATGTTTTCATCATAGAGTTTGTATGGAAAAAGATGAATCCCATGTAAAGCAGTTTCCATCAGTGTATCATCGGTTTTTATACTTACAAGCTTTTTCTTTTCTTTCTGCGACATGGCAGTCCCCTCCCGAACAATCTGTTTTACGATATTATACAGCATAATTGCGATATTATATAGTGAAAAATAAACAAAATTGCTATATAGTTCTATTTAGCCGTAAGGAGAAGATAAATGTATGCACAGGTTGAATTTGGTTTATGTGATGAAAAAGAATGTATTTCTATCATTTTAGATAATGAGGAACAGGTAAATGAATTTATGTTAATGCTTATTGAAAAGTCATTTATAGTGAATTGTGAACCAAGATACTTAGGTGCGTTCTATGAGGGAAGTGTTTGGTGTGGAGATGAGCATTATCTAAGAATAACAACAAAGAGAGTTGAGGAAAAATGATGAAGAATTATAAAAAGACAAAATTGGCGTGTTATTTGGGATTTATTACGCAGGCAGTTGCTGCGAATTTTGCACCTTTACTATTTCTGAAATTTCATACAGATTACAATATTTCACTTGGAAACATTGCTATGATATCAACATCCTTTTTCTTTACACAGCTTTTGGTAGATTTGTTTTGTGCCAAGTACGTGGACAAAATTGGATATAGAGTATGCATTGTTGCTTCTGAAGTATGTTCGGCTGCAGGCCTTGTAGGTTTGGCATTTTTACCGGAAATAATTCCATCTCCGTTTATTGGTATTATTATAAGTGTCATTTTGTATGCGATTGGAAGTGGCTTAATCGAGGTTTTAGGAAGTCCTATTATGGAAGCATGTCCGTTTGAGAACAAGGAGGCTACTATGAGCCTTCTGCATTCCTTTTACTGTTGGGGAGCAGTTGGAACTATACTTGTTTCGACCGTCTTCTTTCTGCTATTTGGAATTGGCAACTGGAAATGGCTTGCTGTTATTTTTGCATTAATTCCTGCTATCAATATTATTAATTTTGCAACTTGTCCGATTGAATCATTAGTAGAGGAAGGACAGGGAATGGGAATCAGAAAATTATTTTCAAATCCCATGTTCCTGATTGCCATTGTGATGATGGTCTGTTCCGGGGCATCGGAGCTTGCAATGGCACAATGGGCATCTGCGTACGCAGAATCAGCCCTAGGCTTTTCAAAGGCAGTGGGAGATATTGCCGGACCTTGTATGTTTGCTGTGACGATGGGAATTTCACGAGTGTTGTTTGGAAAAGCCGGTGATAAAATGAAACTAAACAGATTTATGATTGGTTCCGGTATCTTATGTTTTGTATGTTATTTATTAGCGTCATTTTCAGAAAATCCGATCATTGGACTTGCTGGATGTATTGTATGTGGGTTTTCTGTAGGAATCATGTGGCCCGGTACAATCAGCATCTCTTCCAAGACATTTCCAACAGGAGGAACTGCAATGTTTGCACTTTTAGCAATGGCAGGTGATCTTGGAGGAAGCATAGGTCCAGCCATTGTAGGAAGGGGTGCGGACATGTTTGGAGGTAGTATTCATGTGGGCATGCGCATTGGACTCCTGTTTCCGATTACGTTGTGTTTTATGCTATTTTTATTCAATATAATGAACAACAATGCGAATAAGCAGAAATGGAATCTATAAAACAAGCACCAAATGACTTGTAATGTCATTTGGTGCTTGTTTTGACTTAAGAATTATTTACCATAGTTCCAACAAATGAAAGCTCTTGTAACATACTGCTTAATAATGTGTAGTGCTTTCTTTCAAGGTTGGCTTTATACAACAAATGCAAATGTTTTTGTTTTAAATTTATCGCAGATATTGATTCCATTGGTTTTAATTGCAGTATTCTTTTGCTTTTTTTACTGTAGTAAAGAGAATATTAGAAGTATTGGAATTAATTCTGATAATATCAAAAATAGTATAGTATTTGGTTTAGCGGGAGGTTTCGTACTACTTGCTATACAGACGGCATTATATATAATCCAAGGGAAATCAGTATCATTTATCAATCCTACATTATTAAATTGGGTTATATTTCTATTTGCTGCTTTTGAAGAAGAAATACTATTTAGAGGGTACATACAGACAAGACTGTTTGGACTCATAAACGGTCAATGGATTGTTAGTATAATTAATTCAGTTCTTTTTTTATCCATACATTATCCTGTAAGATGGATAGTATCTGGAGCAATATTTATCAATGCATTATCGGCGGTATACATAGTATCGCTTCTTGTACTACATTTTTTTTGCGATGCTGTATATAAAAGGACAAATTGCCTATGGGGAGCATTCCTGTTACATGTAATCTATAATGCAGTAGGAGCAATGATTCAAATTTCCTAAAGATGGAACAAGGCGATAACTTCCAGTTTGTTGAAATCATGATATATCATTCCAGTGATTTCTAACCATTGTTTTGATACCATTGTGAATATCGGCATCCGAGTTCCCGTCCAGAAATATGACAACCCGGAAACCACTATCTGTATATTTCTTACGTTCAGCTTCAAATTCTTCTTGTGAGGAGAAGTCGCTGCGCCAGAGATAATACGTTGGTTTACGCAAGGCTATCACATCCTTTCTGTTAAATTTTCTATCATTATCATATAAAAAGTGGACAGTTTTCGTGTCTGTCCACTTTAAAATATTTTTATCGTTCACGGTCTGAATGGCTTAACTGACCTCTTTTTGCCAATTCCAGTATTTCCGGTGGAATACGTTCTACCAGACGTTGTAGATTTTCATAATCCGCCCTGAGTCTGGCATCATCCATTTTTTTCTGCATACTGCTGGATTTTGCTTCTTTTACCTGCCTGGATAAATTTTCTGTCTGTTTTTGCAAAGATGATTTCGCTTTTAAGTGAAGGGGCGATCACTATGAATGACTTAGAAGAATTCAGTGATGAGTTAAAAGAAAGAATGGTTTTCTTTACGAAATATTGCTGAAACATTGCAAATGTATTGACTTGACAATGCTTCTTTGCTATTCTAGTTATAACAAGACAATAGCATGGTTAAAAAATAGGAGGAATCATATATGGCAAGCACGATTCAAATTCGAGTAGATGATGAATTAAAAGCAAAATCAGATGAGCTATTTAAAGATTTGGGTACAGATACAACAACGGCAATCCGAATGTTTTTAACACAGGCCTTGTCTGTGAATGGCTTTCCGTTTGAAATTAAAAGAGCACGCACGAATCCATATGAAGCATTATCCGAAGCAGAGTTCTTGGAGAAGTTAGAAAAATCCCGCCAGAATGCAGCAGAGGGGAAATATCGTGATGCTTCAGAGGTTTCTCGCAATATGAGGGGAAAATATGGATTATAAAATTGTAGTGACAAAAGATGCGGAAGAAGATTTAGACAGATTCATCCAATATCTGATTTTTGAAAAAAAGAGTACGCAGGCAGCACGAAATGTTTTAGACGATTATGATGCAACCATTGAATGTTTGAAGCATGTAGCAGGCAGTTTGAAGCTATGTGAGAATCCAAGACTTCGTATGCATGGATACCGCCGTATCAATTTTTTGAATCACAGATATTTTATGATGTATCGCATTGTAGAGAACATTGTTTTTGTCGATAATATTTTTCATGAATTACAGGACTATGAAAATAAGATGTGTTAATATGCTTATCTAATATCCAGAATCTCATATATTTTTATTGCGTTTTAGCAGAAAATAGAATATAGTATTCATCCCATCCACCCAATTACACAAAATCACAATCGTCTCATAATTTACATGGATATATGTACGCCACCCTTTCGTCCACCAAGAACTTTTTCTCCTTTCAGATCTTCCCATTTGAAATCCGGCATTTTTTCTCTGGCAACCAGGAAATTCCCGGCCCGTTGGGTGAGCTGGGCAAAATTCACTGCCGGATCTGTTGCCCCCTCCTGGTAAGCATAGATCGAAGCTTCTGCACCCATGAAGCCGATATCTGCCTCGCCGGAGATCAGTGCGGTGAGAACTTTATCTGCACCGAAACCTGTTACCAGTGTCAGATCCAGACCTTCTTCTTCAAAGTATCCTTCTTCGATTGCTACGTATTGTGGTGCGTAAAAGATGGAATGTGCTACTTCGTTTAAGGTGACTTCTATAAGTTTGTTTTCTTCCGTATTGTCCTTTTTTTCTGCAAATGCCGTTACCGGCAGTGCTGTTGCAGAAAGAATAACTGCCGTTGCAAGTGTGAGCCATTTTTTATTTTTCATGAGATGCTCCTTTTTTGCCTTCTGCACTTAGGATATGCGTAAAGTCGAGAAAAAGTTCGTAGATACAGCCTTAAGCTTCATGCCAGTTAAAGAATCTGCCCGCATGGGCAGATCCACAGGAGGGTGCTCTAACAGCCCCAGACTTCTTCGGCGATTTCTCTGACAAGAGCTAATTTAGCCCACTGCTCTTCTTCTGTCAGTTTGTTTCCGATTTCGCAGGAAGCGAAACCGCACTGCGGGCTGAGATAGAGCCGGTCAAGTGGGATGTATTTTGCCGCTTCATGGATACGGCGGATGATGTCTTCTTTTTGCTCAAGCACCGGGGACTTGGTAGTGATAAGACCGAGGACGACTTTTTTGTCCGGGGACACTTTGGCAAGCGGGGCGAAACCACCGGAGCGGGCATCGTCGTATTCGAGATAGAGAGCATCGACATTTTCTTTTGCGAAGACATAATCGGCTACAGTATTTTCGTCTTCGAACTGTTTTAAAAATTTGTAATAGTAAACGAAAGGATGCGCTTTGGCTTTGAACTTTCCAGTGAGGAAGGCATCATCACGGACGGCGAGTTCGGCGTTGAATTTTACGCCGTTGCCAGTTCGTTTGTGGGAGACACCTTCAAATCCTCACATGAAATCCAGGTGCCAGAAGGTTCGACGGAATTCGCCGTCGGTAATGATGTGGTAGCCGAGGTCTTTTTGCTTTTGGACGATTTTGGTGATTTCTTCGTTTGCAATAGTGTCAAAAGTTTCCTGGGAAAGAGTGCCCGCTTCGAAAGATGCTTTTGCATCTTTGAGACGCTCTGGTCTTAAGAAACTGCCAACGATGTCATAACGGTAAGGGGAATGTAAATTGCTTATAGGTAATATCCTCTCTTTCTTAAAAAAATTTCGTGAGTTTCAAAATTATTTTGAAGATCCGTTTTTTGGACGGGGCTATTGTAACATGGAAGAAAAGGATTGAAAAATATATAAAAACATGAGCTGTTCATAGTTTAAAACTATGGTGTAGACATAAAAATTTCTGGCAGTTGTGAAAGAATTCTTATCTTTCAGACCTCTGCCAGATGTTTTTTCAGCGCTTCAAGATAAAACTGTGCATAAGAACTTTCGATCCGGTCTTTTTTTCGGATAACGCCGATCCGCAGATCGCAATCTATGGCAAGTATAATGGTATCGTCCTTTGTAAAAGAAATGAATACTGATGTACAAGAATATCGATCTGTATTTGGAAATTTTCAGATTGAGAATGTCTGAAAAACGCCACAGTCGAAGATACAGCAAGTTTAACAAGAAAGAACGTGATATGCAAGGAAATATGTATCTCCAATATCAAAATGCAGGTAAAATCATGCGTTTTTTCTATAGATCAGAAGCTCTTTTGTGTAACTCGTATACAAATTTTCAAACAACCTGTCCATCAGAAAACATAAAATAAAGGTCAGAAGTGTACCTGTTATTGTCCAGAACATACGTTGTATAAAAATTTCATAACCGAAACATTTTTGCATCATGGCATTTCCCAAAACAGCCTGCAATCCAATGCACGCACTTCCCAGGATATATTTAAAAGGCATGAGTGAAAAAATCCAATTAAAGCTCGTGAACTACTCGGCAACTGAGTTACCAGAGCATCTGAATTAAGGCGGGATACCGCCTTTTCAGGGTGCGTCCATGACACCACTACTGCTTGCTCTTTAGAGCTATACAGCTACTTTTATTATCTCAGGTGTTTTCAATCCGGTTACGGACAGTTCTTTTTTTGCTCCGGATACGGAGAGATATTTTCTCAGGATGTTATATGCACCTACAGCATCTGCGTTATACTTCCGGTTTCCGTCCCTGTACAGTCCCCTTTGTTTTCGGTTGCATGGCTGTGCATATCTTTTTTCCACCTCTGGTGACAGCGGACTGCACTGGCTGGTATAGCTTTCTTCCTGTCTTACAAAACGGATCCCGTACATCTTAAGCTTATATTCCATCATGCTATAGAGCCTGTTATACGGCAGATTGTGGAACTTCTGGTTTGTTCTGTGTCCCAGGTCTTTTCCTTTCCGGATATTCCGGATATCCCCTGCTACAACACAGGTAACTCCCTGTTCACGGCAGTATTTTGCAAAGTATCTTGTGATCTTGTGCAGATAATCC